>WLWD01001081.1_pt1 | contig 148411 bp, 104 predicted proteins | sample 6712731 | NCBI WGS metagenome assembly WLWD01 (sample SAMN12718690, study PRJNA576275) | sponge metagenome | isolation source: marine sponge | host: Mycale hentscheli | place: New Zealand: South Island, Marlborough, Capsize Point | collected 2014-11-01
TTTTTTTTTTTTTTTTTTTTTTTTTTTTTTTTTTCTTTCCCCCCCCCCCCCCGAGTAATAATAGTTTATCTCGCCTATCATGGAGTGTTTTTGAATGAATTAGTCTTCTTAGAAATGTGTTCTATATTTTACTGTTTTAGGAGTATTGCTCTCAGTGTGGGTGTGTTGTGTTTTACGGGTTCCTTGTATTGTGTTTAAATTGTGTGCTTGTGTAGTTTGTGTTTGTGTACCACGGTGAAGAGAGTGTTGGATCTCAGCCGTGCACACTGGACAACAGCCACATGGAGGAGTTCGTGCAGGAGACCTGGACAACTGCCAAGTGTGTGGACTGCCTACAGTGAGTGCTGGAGATATGTGGGGGAGGAACATGCTAAAATAGGGGTGGGGCTGGACAATGCTGTGAAGAAATAAATAAGTATGAGTAGTAGACTCTGAAGGTATGAAGGGTAATAGTGATTTTTTTCTTCTCGTTACGTGTAATATATTAGTGGTTTACCTTTTTGAATTTCCTTTTAGGCAATTGAAGGAATCTGGCAATTGTAGATGTAGTGAAACTAGAAGGTGAGTCGAATGTTGTAGTCTTACTTGGCTGGTAATGTAGAGTAGGAAACAATGATTTAATACAGTGTGATGTACAGTGCATGCTACAAGCTAATGTAAAAAAAGTTTGACTTGAATACTTGAATGTGGGTATGTCAGTGGAAATAAGCCAAAGTTTTTAATTGTGGGGCATTGTATGTAGTGGCACTCGTCGTTCGTCAGCCCAGCTAGATCTCCCTCTGCGCACGTCCAACCCTCGCCAGGGCCGTTACGAGCCGTATTCCACCCGTAACAGTCGAGCCAAGGAGCTGGCCACGCCTGGTTCCATCAACCTCATGAATCAGCCTGCTCTGCTGACGAGCAAGCTGGGCAAGCAGAAGGCTCTCCCCAAGTATGCCGCACCTCTCTCTTCCCCGGGCCTCATGCCCATCTCTCCTACCATCCATGGCAAGATGGCCACTCCTTCCTCCATCCCTTCTTCTTCACTGCCTCTCCCTGCCATTAATCATTTATCTGCCTCCACTGCTACTAGCTCAGGTGAGAGAGAGGGATGAACGCCAGTGTGAATAAAGCTCTGCCGATGTGAACCATCTGTGCACCGCACCGAGGAAGCTTGCACTATAAATTAGTTGTGACAGATGAAAAGGTGCTGATCCTGATTATTTGATATGATATATGGTGCAGTTTCTAATGTCACTGAGCTACTTACATATCACTGTTTGTGAAAATACAATTTGCTGGTGTGATGCTCTGTTTCTTGTTGCCCCTTCTCCCAGCATGCAAGGATCAGACTTTTTATACTGAATGTCAGTCTAGCAGGGCCAGCAAGCAATTTTATATATCACGGTAAACTTTACAGGGGTATTGCTCGGTGGGGCTTCATGGCCTAAAGAAAGTTGATTTTTTTTCTTCCTGGAAAGTTATGTTGAAAGAATAAAAAAAATTACTTGTACATTAAGTAAGGATTCACTGCTGAAAGACAGACAGACAAATTTTGTGTGGGGGTTGGAGACCGGGTGGATGAGCTTACATGATGTTGACTATGGTCACATTGGTTCAGACTGATCTCGTGACTCCATTGCCGAGAGCTTGGGGCAAGTGAGATAAGGCAGGGATGATAGCAAAGTAATGTTTTTTGGCTATTTACTTCTGAGACTGCCCCCACCAATCCCAGCCGTCACTTTGTACACATTCTCCTCTCCCTACACACACTTCCACACATACACTTCCACAAACACACTTCCACAAACACGCTTCCACACACACTTCCACACACACTTCCACGCACACCTGCACACACACTTCCGCACACACACTTCCGCACACAACACTTCCATGCACACACTTCCACTCACACGCACAAACACTTCCACACACACACAAGCACTTATATGATTTACCTTCTTTTCTTTTTTTTCTTTTTATTAAATTAAATTAAATTTTTTTTTTATAAATTTTTTGCAGTGGGAGTGCCGGCATCTATTAGCATCTGTCCGAAGCCGTATGACCAGTCTAAAATGCCCTCTAGCTACCTCAAAGGGAGCTCTGCCTACACATACACCCAGTCCAGCTCCTCCTCTTTCATGTTCCTCACTCCATCCAACTCTTCCAACATCTTTCAGTCGGCCTTTTCTATGAGCGTTCCCGGCCAGCAGCAGCCACTTCTTCACAACCAGAGTCTGCGTAATTGGTGGGACTGCCTAGAACTGCCGGGTGAGTAGTACTTGTATTGCTGATATTTACTTGTGGCATTTTTTCCTGTAGGTTTAGAAGGAATTTTTTTTATCTACTTAATGCTCTTTTTCTTCTTCTCTTTCTTCTGTGTTTAATAAGCTTAATTTTTTGAATTTTAAGAAATTTACAATTGATTTTTTGTTTATTTATTATTTTTTTCCTGTGATTGTGCCTGTGCTCTCACTGTGGCAACTTGACTTATTTTACCAACATCAAAGTTTTTTTTTTCTTCTTAGCCAAAGTGATGTCAATATAATGTACATCTTTACACATTCATGTGTGGTTTTCCGGCTTCATTGAGTCTATTCATGTTCTATTCAGTAATTGTATCTGTGTGTGTGATTATTCGTCAATTGTTGTGTGAATGGCTGACCATTAGAATCTATGGATTCCTTGACGGCGTTGCAGCTGCCTCGCCAGGAGTCGGGTGGCAGAGGGATCCGTAGCAGCGTCAGTCAGCTGTCTCCTGCCCTCACGCCCACGGCACTCACGCCCAACTCCAATAAGAAGAATAGGTAAAGTACCTCTACAGTTTAAAGTGTAGTCATTTTTATGGTATGTTTGAAGTGCATGGAGAAAAAGAGGGAGGGGCTAGTAGTTCCACAGAGTATCATTGGCAATTTTTACTGGAAGAAGTGAAAGTTTATATAGTTGTTGATCAGTTGAGATTTGCAACTTCCAGCTGATAGTCTGCCAGGTTTATTCTTGCTTCCTCCATCACTTACTTCCTATGTCACTTACTTCCTATGTCACTTACTTCCTCTGTCACTTACTTCCGCTGTCACTTACTTCCTCTGTCACTTACTTCCTCCGTCACTTACTTCCTCCGTCACTTACTTCCTCTGTCACTTACTTCCTCTGTCACTTACTTCCTCCGTCACTTACTTCCTCTGTCACTTACTTCCTCTGTCACTTACTTCCTCTGTCACTTACTTCCTCTGTCACTTACTTCCTCTGTCACTTACTTCCTCTGTCACTTACTTCCTCTGTCACTTACTTTGATTGTTTGTATGTCCTGTTATGCCATTTGGACATGTATTTATCCGTACATGCAGCCCTAAAGGTTCCAGAAGTTCCAGGAATAGCTTCGATATCTCCACTCCTGGCTTGAAACCTTCAGCCATTAGTCCAGTAGGGGGCTATATGGGAGGCCCTTTTCCAAACTCAACCAATTCCCCACGACGCCTCAGTGTATCTAAAAGCAGCGGAGGCCCTCGTACCAAATCTCGAGGCGGAGGTGTGGGTGGAGGCAGGAAAGGGCCTGGCGGGGACATGGGGTATTTGGGTGGCTACATGGGAAGCAACGATGACAGGTTTGAGGGACTTGGAAGTCCCATGAGTGACATCGGCAGTGACCACACCCAGCAGATGAATGGCATCAATGGAGAGGGAGATGACGTAAGTTGTGGATATTTTGCGAGTCTTTTCTTTATTGAATTATTTAAGTGGTAAACATTGATAATACTGAGCTGTTCTAGTTAATATTTTGATGTCAGGAATGTTTTTGCATTTGCTTTATTGTTATTATTATTTATTTTATTTATTTATTTATTTATTTTTCAATTAGTAAATATTATGTTATATGAACAGTAATATGGCAGCAAGTGAAATTTAGGACGAAAATTGTTTTAAATTTGCATCAATCTATGGACTTACTGTAGTTTGTGAAAGTCTGAATGGTTTCAGGTGTCTTTCTCTTCCCCTTCCATTTGCTTGCAGTTGTTTCCTCCCAAGTCTCATGGCATTGACTCCTTCATGAGCGACAAAGCTGTGAAGATTGAGGCGATTAATTTGGACCAGATCTTTGCCAGTGATGAGGAAGATGAAAGCCAAGAGGTAAGTATGGAATGCACCCCTAAGGAAATAAATCTAGTTATTTGTCAGTGTAAGGATTGGTTTATTTGGTTATTACTGTTCTTGTTTGCTTGTTGTTGTTTTGTTTGTTTGTTGTTGTTTTTGTCTTCTTTTTTTTTTTTTAATGTTTATTTATTTTATTTCTTTTCTTTTGTGGTGGTAAGGCTATGGAAGTGTCTCACTCTCCCTTTACCGAATCTGGGGGAGGCAGAGCTGGTGAAGACAAGATGGACACGAACAATATCAAAGCCACTAAGGTATCGTATGAACGTGATTGTGTAGTGAGTCTTAGTAACAGGTTCCTCTGAGAATAAGAAAATTAAGTGGTTTTTGAGGATACGAAAATAAGTCATTGCACGCGTGTGTGTGTGTGTGTGTGTGTTAGCTGTCTGCCTCCGACCCGATTGAGCTGTCCTTGATCTATCCAACGCCTCCTTCAGTGGAGAATAACGAGGGAGATAAATATGACGAGATCAAGATGGCGGAAGGTAGCGAACACTTGATACCCAACCTCATGTGGGATGCAGTGAGTTGATTGCTAGTTGGATGCTCACATTTTATGAACATGCCCCGTACAAATACTGTTGTACTAATTTGCCACGCCCCATTTTGCTAGATAATTGTGCTTGTTAGTTGGATGCTTACAGTTTATGAGCATGTCCCGTTCATTGCAAGATAATAGTGCTCATGAAATGCGGCTGTGCTTCACTTACCGTACAGTCAGGGTGGGGTATAATTGACATTGACAAGTAAAAATCCTCGCATATGAAAAGAATATATTCTCGTATACTGCTCAGGAGTGGGAAAAAGAATACATTGGTTCATACATGATAGTAGTAGTGGTGCCCTTGATAGCTCCGTGATGTCAAGAGAGCTAGAGACACCTTACAGGTCATCAGCATTACTATTAAATGATACTCTACCAATGTTAAAGCATAATATCACTTTGTTTTTTTTTTGTTTTGTTTTTTTATGAAGAGATTTCACAAGTTGACCTAGATCTCTCGTTTTGTTCAACTTTTTGTGGTATTGGTTATGAAAAGTTAAAGTGGTAATGCAAGAAAGGTTGAAGTGGCGTAAGGTAGGAGTTTATTGTGTAGGCACGTGAGCATTATAAATACTTTAAAAGTACTAATTTTGTGCTTCAGAATAGTGTTGTTGTTATTGTTGTAGTTTCTGTTGTTATTGTTGTTTAATGTGTTTTATCAAGTTGCACTAGAACTATACTCAAGTTGTACACCTAACTCATATTTAAATAATAAAAATTCCGTAATTAATAATATCTCATCTAGTTCGCCAAGTTAATTTCCCTTCCTCCATGTCAATATATGAATGGAAGGGTGTGACTTGGGTGTGGTTTTGAAAAACAATGGGTGTGTCTTTGTATTTGTGTGTTTTTGCCTAGGGCCTTGATGATGACTTGGGTCCTGTGCCTCCAGATTTTCGCCCACTTTCCAAGCTCCCCAGTTTCTCCAATCACTACCAGTGGCCTCACAAGTGCATCTATCACAAAACTCCTTTGAAGCCTCACTCCTCCAGTTCATCCTCTTCATCCAGCTACAAAAAGTGGGTCAATGGGGAGTAAATACAACCTAGTTTGGCTGCCGTGTGTATTCACTGCCTCAGTAGGGCTGTGTTTAAGTGGGGGCAAAAGGAAGCATTTGTCACTGCCCCCTAGAAAAGCCTAACCCCTCCTCCTCCCTAGAAATACTTTAGTGCTACTTTTTGACTTTACAGCATGTAATCAATTACTTTTGCATATGTTTCTAATCACTGTAAGGGTCTCTTATAACAAAAAACTCTGTGTTTTACCTTATTGCCCCTCCTAAAATATGAGAGAGTTGTTTTTGCCCGTATTCAGCAGTTTTTTTGTTGTTGTTGTTGTTGTTGTTTTTTTGTTTTTGTTTTTTTTTGTTTTAGTTTTTTTTTGCTTACCCCCCCCCCCCTTCTTTTTAATCAACCAAATATTTGTTTATTTATTTATTTCCATTTCCATTTGCTTGTATATTTTAGAGTATAGACTCGGTATTCAATTTGTTTATTATTTATTACTATACATTACACTTTCAAGAATTCTAGTTTTAACCTCTTGCTTAAAATTTTGAATCATTTAGACCAACTTTTATATGTTATTATTTTATTATTATTTTCAGAAATTCACTCACTGCCCAAAGTTTCAGCTCTGAGCCAGAACAGTTCATTTTCCCTCCGCCAATGTCCTTATCTTCTTCCCGCGCAGTGGCGGCCCCTCCCACAAGAGAAAGCCTGACACTGCCCCTCAGTACCAAGCATGCCCACTTTTCGCCCCATCTGGCCTCCTCTCGCTCAATGGCATCTTCCTTGGGATCCTCCCCTGCCTACCCTTACCCCCGAGCACCCAACAGGCCCCCTCTCCCGGGTATTCCCCGCCACCTTCCTTCATCTTCCACGTCAGCTGCCACTCCGCTCGAGTCACCCACAATCACCCCCACGCCTCTCTCGGCCACGACTAATCGCCTCATGCCTGTATTGCCAGAGGCTAATGGACTCTATGTGAACTACTCCCTGCTAGACTCCGCCCTCGGCTCCAATCTGTCCGAGACCTCCCAAGTGAGCAACGGGCCGTTGCTGACTACCATACAGAACTTTATGAAGTTCAGCAAAAACCGACTGAAGTTGGATAGTGTAGCAGATCCCCTGGATGTGGGAGGAGCAGGAGGCGGAGTTGCAGGTGGTATGAGCCGGGTGAATTCCACTAATAATTTGCTGGGCTACCAAGACGAGAAGCCGATGATGACGTTTGGCATTGCTGATTATCCCAGCCTCGGCTTCAAGGAGGAGCTGGCAGGAATGGGAGGGCTTGCCCCCAGTGGCAGTACTTGTGACACCCTGTATGGTTGTCTCTCCAAGTTTGTCTCTGTTTTGACTTCATCCAGCTCTGGTGGCAGAGAACCCAGCTCCACAGACTCTGATACAAGTGAGCCTAATCTGGAGGGCATGCAGGTTGTGTGGTGGGGGTACATTTAGAGGGGGCGAGGTCAAATGAGGAAACAATTTTTAGACATTTTTTTTATTTCATAAAATTTAAAAGCAAAATAAAATTGATGTGTGTTTTTATAGAATTGCGAGATTTTCCCATTGAGAAGTTTCTGGAGCTATTGCAGGACTACTGTGTCCATCTTTGTCTCACATGTCGTCATGACGGCACCAGCAACAACAGCAGCAGCCTTGATGGTAGCCCCGCCTCCCTCCAGGAGCGTCATCACCTGCTTGGCTCACTGCAGGACCGTTGCGATGCAGCGTGGGATAGAGGTGACCTCGGCTGCCTCTATTACTCCCACAGCGTGGTCTCTGCCATTCTGAGTGCCAAGCAGCTGGTGGGAGGGGCTGGTATGGGAGGGGCACTGAAAACTGGTGGTGGAGGAACTCCTCGCATGGCAAAATCAGCCACCATGATCACTCTGTCTAAGGAGGACAACTCAGGTGGGTGTGGTTAGGCAAAGGTGGGTTGGATTGTGTGCGAGTGTGTGTGTTAAACCGGATATTATAGGATATACTTGTGACTGGTAAGGAATGGTCACATGAACTTTCTGATGGTTATGAGAATTTTGAATAAGTGGTTGTAGACATTATACAAGAGGATGTTTGGAGTCTGTCGTATGGGGGATTAATAGCTTGCTACTAGGTACTAAGATCACAGTAATTACCAGTCCAGTTGTTGTCATGACAAAGAGGTCATTATATTTGCTATTGCACAAGATACCATGTGATTTGTTTTTATTTGTTAAATAGTGTACCACTTTCAGTTGCAAATTGACTTGTGTGTAATTTGACACAAACAACACTCAGCAGTGTCAGGCTTTATTTAGTTAGAATGTATGTGATAAACCATCTTCAATAAGCTATTCTATTTGTAGTTATTGTTGGTTTTGGTATTATATACATATTTCATATTATTGTTCTATTGCAGGAGCCTGGATTAAAGATCTTCTTACCTTACCGACAAAGCTGATGATAAAGCGATTGAAAGTGCTGAAGTCAGTCTTACAGAATTCCTTTCATCAAGCCCCTTGCTTGAAATTCACCACCAAAGGTCCCCTGACATTGAAGGACCTTCAGCAGCTGACACCCTCCATGAGTAAGAGAGTAAAATATGCTCAGGTATTATAGTGCTTGTGGTTTTCACTTGTAAAGTCAAGTAATCACTGAAAAAATATCTATATAGCCGAAATGTATAGTTGTTTTTATTACAATATTAAAATTAATTTAAAATTAGTATTTTTTGCAGTAAGCAATTGATCTCTAGAATTTTTTTTTATACTATTTACTTATTTATTTATTTATTATAACTTTGGTGATTTGATTTAGTTTTCTTTACTAGGGGACACCTGAGTAATCATGTGATGTTGAAGTTATTAAATTATTTAATGAAGATAATGTGTTTATGATGCAGCTGCTCTAGGTGACGAGTGTCAGCCATTGCCCATTAGACCTGTCGTCGTGGGATATGACCACGAATGGCTTTCAGTTTCGCCACTTTGCGTTTCATCTTGGGTGAGTCCAGTAGTCTCCCTTACCTCCTGAACTTCAACTTTAAAGTGTTGTGCTACTGTCAGTTCACGGTCAGTTGTCCCATGGGACAATAGCAACATCCCATGGAATGTCCCACCAAACTTTTTTGTAATTTATTTAATTTGAAACTTTCACAGCAGAAAACCCTTGTGGTTGAATAGTCATGCTAGCTGTTTGTGTTTAGTTACAAATGTGTACCTGCAATTTATTCAAGGAAAAAAAAAATTAAACGCCTGATGTATTGCTGTGTGTAGGACAAGCTGTTGTTTGAACCGTACTCCATGCGTAAGAATGTGGTTTACATGGTCGTCGTGCCTCCTAGCATCTCCACCAGCACTAACCTAGCCATGCCACTTAAGAAGTATTTCCGAGAACTATCCATCACTTTTAAGGTAAGGTTCAATCGGGCAGTATTACTAGTTATGTGGATTCTGTTAAAACCAAACTACATGCAGTAAATTCAATGTAGCTTGTGTGTGTTTTGTTTTTGTTGTTGTTGTTTTTTGTTTGTTGTTACAACTTTTGTCTCTTACAACACAGAACTGTCAGCTTGGTCAACACATTCCATTGGAGAGAGGAGTGGGAGAGGAAGGCATATGGTTTGTGTCTGATTTGCCAGCTTCAGCTACCAGCCCGTCTCAGCCCAGTCCAGTGACGGAGTCCTCATCATCTGGCGATCAGCAGCCGTCACAGCAGAAGCAGACACAGGGCGCGACAACTGCTAGCACAGATGACCCGAAAACCAGCAAGAGACACGGTGAGTTTGTGGCCTGCATGCACGCTCACGCGTAATTGCATGTAAACTGACAATTAGTGTTGATGATACCTTACCATGTAACTTTGCTGACACAGGTGAACCAGCCGGCATTGAAGACTTCCGAGATTTTTGCCAGAAGATATTGGGTTAGTTTTATGCCAAGTAGTTAAGGATGCCATTAGTGTGGTTTCTTTGTGATTATTTCCAGGTTCGTATCTTTCATCCTTGCCCAAGGACGGAGAAGAAATTTTGTCTGGTTATGCCGCTCCGAATGGTGTAGACCGTGCTGTCCCTTCTGTGGTGCAGCCTAATACCACGACCTCGCCCCTCAGTATTGTCTTGTATGTCCTTTGCAACAACCTTCTGCAAACAACAGACACTTCCTCTTATGGGAGTGGGAAAGCGGCATTTAGTCCAGCTATGGGCACATCGACGAATCCAGACAGCAGTTCTGTTGGCAATAACGTAGAGTGTTTCAAAGTTATGAAGGCGTTTTCAGAAATGATGAAAGAGGAGCAAGTGCCTCTCTTCATAAGGGAGCGAGTTGTATTGCAGGTATGTAGCACCATTATTTGTGATTGGGGCGGGGCTAGTGGGAAGGCGTGGTCACTTACTTTGTACACGATTTGATCCTGATGTATTTAGACTAATTGACCATAGGAGGATAGATAATACTATGTTATGATAATCTATGAGACATGAACGCTTTTATGTATGTGTGTGTGTGTGTTTGTCACTGTAGCTGTTGGATCCTAAGGAACTGCTCGGGCCATCCAGTGGGCGTGGCGGACAGCTGAGGTCCTTAGCCTTCTCAGTGTTCTCACGCTGTCATCCCCGAGCTGAGATCTGTATCGAGGGAGCTCGGAGCCTCACTACATTCGGACCTATAGCAGATCGCCGCCAGCACAGCCAGGTAGAGGGTTAGGGTGGGTAATAAATAGAAAGCTGACTTTCTGCTAGTTCTGTCATTGTTTTATGGGTTTCATATCGAGAGAGATTGGCCCTGAGATCTCCCCAGAATTTTATGAAGTCAATAGTACATTAGCTAAAGTTGAACTCTATGAGTAGTAAGATTATAAATAATGCATGTGACCAAACACTTCAGTATACTCTCTCATATAGACATGTGCATCAATGTAGCATGGGTTTTAAAATGGGTATGACTAAGTACACACAGTGTCTCTCACCCCTAGCGAAAAATCCTGTAAGAAACCCTGGCTGTGGTGAAATCACAAGCTAGTCCTGAATTATTAATTAATTTATTTATTTATTTATATATTTTTTTTTTTAACTACGTATGTGCAGGTATATCCGTACCCCCAAATCTGTGCCCCTCCCTTCATCCTGTCATCTGACCCTCCTCTGAGCTCCACGGGTCCATTGATCGGCACCCAGACGCACCACATTCTGCTGGATCCTGACCAGCCTGTGCTGTTCTGTGGTTATTGTGTCTCCCCAGACCGGCGTTGGATGCTGGTGGTGTGCTGTGACCGGCAAGGAGAGATGCTGGATACTTCCATCATTGGCATCCCTTACACAGGAGGATACGAGTACGTGGTGGACAGTTTTATACTGTAGTTTGACTTTTTTTTCTTTTTTTCTTTTTTTTTTCTTTTTTTCGATTAGAGAAATTTTCGTTAGAGGAAGTATTTGTGTTTATTTAGGTTCAAAATTGCTCTTACTAGTCGAACTTGAGCTCACTCGGATAGCTACAATATTGTATGCAACATTTGAGGACGCCACCTATTTTTCTTGATTAATTTTTTTTAGCTAGCTACGTACATACCTTGCATAGTACCCATGCTTTTTGTTGTAAAGTCTTTTGGACTTCCCTGTTTCATACACTTCCCCAAACACAGCACCTCAGTAATCAGCCATGCTTAATTAGGGTTGTTTATTTAGGATATTATGTGGTGTCCGAAAAAATATAAATAAAACCCAATTACAAATATTATTATTATTATTATTATTATTATTATTGCTACTACTACTACTACTACCACTACTACTACCACTACAGTATTATCCTCCATTCCTTTTTGTTGTTGTTGTTTTAGTATTGATAACAGTCGGTTCCTGGCTCTGCAGAAGTTGTGGTCATACATCATCTCCATTGTGTCAGGCTCTCTGCACTGCTGGAGTATTGTCATCACTCGCTTTGGCAAACCCAGCACCTCTGAGATTAGCAGTGAGTTGATAGGGGAGGAGGAGGTGGGCGGGGTCTTGAGGGAAAAGTTGCTGGGACAGGGACCCAAAGGAGGAAGGTAGAGATTGTTTAAGGGGTATGTGTTTCTCTGATTATGGACTTTAGTTATCCATGCCTTCGATTATCCATCCAGACAGCAAGGAAATTAAGCCACACCCTAAAAATGTAAAGAACTGCCTCAAAACTCACACACTCAAATTTGTTAAAATATTGATAGTACTTATTACATGAGTCAGAGTGTGATATGGCAGAAATATTTCATAAGCAGGCTAATTATTTTCACAGAGCCAGAGACGAATGAAAATAAAGCCTGAGAGTGAAATATCTAGCCATATCACTCTGACAAGTGTAATAAGTGGTTTATTCCACACTAGATATCTTCACTACTGTAGTTAGTACTAGGAGAAGGGTAACTCACAGGTAAAGTTGGTTGTAGGGGCTACCCATGCCCCCAGCCTACATTTTAGTAGCTGCTCTAACAACCCTGTTGAGCAGGGTATACCTGAGGGAGGTAGCTGTAAAAACCAAATTGAAAAGTTTGGGGGAAATTGTAAAGTTTGGCCTGGCTGCTATTGAGTTCATGGGTCATGTACCTAAAGATATCATTGTGATCCACCCTAGATATCTTCACAATGATATCTTTAGGTACATGACCCGTGCAATTGGGTTGTTATTTTAGGGTAGTTATTTCAGTTGATATTTCAGTTGGTATTGTGCAAGCTCATTACCCTAGCCAGTATAGCTCACCAATTTTCCTGGTTTTTATAGCTATCTTCCTCTGGTGTAGCGTACTCAACTGGGTTAGATAAAATATCAGTTGGGGGTGTGGGTAGCCCCTACAACCGACTTTACACTGGTGAGTTACCAGTCCTCTAGTACTACTACAGCAGCCAGTGAAGATATCTAGTGTGGAATGAACCACCTATTACACTGGTCAGAGTGATATGGCAAGATATTTCACTCTCAGGCTTTATTTTCACTCGCCTCGGGCTTTGAAAATAAATTTTCCTGCTCTTGAAATATTTCACCATATCGCACTCTGACTCATGTAATAAGTACTATATGTATGAGTAATAGCACAGGTTACCCGTGCTATCACTCGCTAATAGTAGGCCAGCTTTTTTAAAAGTCGTTTGCAATTGTAGCTACACTGTATCGTTCACTCCACGCGTGCGCACTTACCTGTACTATTTCACTCAGCTACTGTGGTATTTCACTTAGTTTCCATTTAGTTATCGTGCTATTTCATATTTACACGCTATTTCACTTTCCCTGTGCGATTTCAATTGAACAGTAATTTTTCCCATATACATTTTTGAATGGGAAAATTACGCGCCGTACTCTTAATATGTGACAGGCTCTGGGAAAACCAGACACTTCGGGCAAAATTTGAGATATAGGCTCCAGAAGTAAGTCATCGGAAAAATTCTTTCTTTCTCCTATTTTTGTTTTTTGCAGAATTAGTCTTAGTGATCTTTACTCTAAGTCTATACCAAATTTCAAATGTCAAAACAACTTAAAGACCCCAATTTATGTTTTCTTGATTTCTAGTTCAATTGCTTTGCTGAATACAGCCCAGTTCAACTGCCAGTTTCTCTGCGCGTCGAAGGTTTTACCCTCCAGTATTTTAGCACTAAGTTGAGATAAATTGTAGCTTTTTATTAGCATAAAAAACTCAATTTTTTGGGTTTGCGTGAAATGCCCCCTTTTGGCAGAACCTGTTAGTGGTAGTGGTAGTAGTAGTAGTAGCAATATAATAATGATAATAATAATATTTGTAATTGGGTTTTATTTATATTTTTTCGGACACCACAAAATGTCCTAAATAAACAACCCTAATTAAGCATGGCTGATTACTGAGGTGCTGTGTTTGGGGAAGTGAAACAGGGAAGTCCAAAAGACTCACATATATATATATATATATTGTTATACCAATTTGATTTTTTATACCAAACAATTAATATAATAATATATATATATTATTCACATATCTGACAATTTTACATATCTTGACACTTCTCTAAATATTTGTACCAAAGGTGTCTGGATAATCTAGGAAACACTTTATATTGTGAGCTGTGATGATGTGCGCGAGTGAATTGTGTGTGTGTGACACCTCTCATTTCTAACATAGAATAAGTTTAGATAACAAAATTCTATTTTGAACCACTGGATAAAATTGATGATTTAAGTATTATTTTCTCATAACAGATTGGCCGTGCTTGTTTCCTGATGACGGTCTTTTGACGGCTAACCAGGTTCTACGTGGAGACTGTGGTGCTTGCAGTCACACCTCCTCTCGCCCACACATCTCTAACGTTGTCATCTTATCTATCCAGCCGGAGAGAAACATACAGCTGTTCCCTGGCAACGGTTAGCACTGGCATTGAATTTTATTTTTTTTATTTTTTAGAGTGTTATTAAGTAACATTCTAAACTGGCCTTTGAATTAGTATAACCTTTATCCCTATAATCTAGATTCACTGCCTCCAGTCTCTCATGCCATCGTGCTGCCTCAAGACCCCAATTTAGGCCCACCTCCTGGTGCCACGCCTTCTGTTCTTCCAGATGCTGCTCAGGAAGATGCCCTTGGAGACATTTTTGGTGGCATGGATGGAGGTGTAGGTGAGTTTCAAAATAATAATAATAAGAAGAAGAAGAAGAAGGATGATATAATAAGGCTAACAGGTTTTTGTTTGTTTGGTTGTTATTTTTTGTTGTTTTTGTGTGTTAGTGTTTATGATAGGACTAAATTTCTATAGTCGCTTGTTTAATAATGTCTTACACTATATCATTGCCAGATATGGTTGGTGCAATGGATGGCAGTATGCCAGGGTTTGAGTTTGATATTTCTGATATCAACATCCACGAAGAACTCAAGAAGTCCCAGGTAGACTACTCTTCCACGCAGGAGGACACCACCCCCAAGGCCACTGGATACCTCATCTCTACCTCCCCTCCCGGGGACCTCCCGGCAGAATTCTGGGGGCATGATAGACCTCAGAGTGTGTGTTCCATGTTTAAAGTTCTTTTGCACTGCCACCGCTCAGAGAAGGCTATACCTGACAGCCCACAAGAGACTTTAGGGTAAGTACATGTTCTTGGACATTATGTCAAACATATAGATAGGACAGCCCACAAGAGACTTTAGGGTAAGTACATGTTCTTGGACATTATGTCAAACATTAGACAGAATCCAAGCATCTTGTTTGCTTAAGTCGGCAAAGATATGGGGGGGTAGGCATGTTTGAAGTAACTATTGGATTGGGAGTCTTTCTAGAGGCTTACTTTATATGACCCCTAGGTTTATCATGTGACCCTATGGTTATTTCATGTGACCCCTATAGTTATTATGTGACCCCTATAGTTATTATGTGACCCCTATAGTTATTATGTGATCCTTGGTTACTTTGTGTGATCCCTGGGTTACTTCGTGTGACCCCTAAGTTACTTCGTGTGGCCCCTATGTTTATCTGTGACCCCCTATGGCTACTTCATGTGACTCCTAGGGTAACTCATGTGACCCCTAAGGTAACTCATGTGACTCCTAGGGTAACTCATGTGACTCATTGTTTTTATGTCTGTTTGCTTTCAGTTCCACTCTGTTATGTTTTGATGCTCTATCATGGCTGACCGTGGATCATTGCACCAGACAGAGGAGAACATGTCTCCCCCTTCACCTCTACATTCTCTCTAAGCTCTATCGCCTCTTTACTGTCCTTGATCAAACAACTTCGTAAACCTCCATGCATTATCCTCAAAAAAATCTTCTGCATATTTTCTTCTTCTGACACAGAATGCAAATGGCTTTCGAAACTGCAAAGATGATATATAATTGTTAGCTGTTTTTCTCAATTTGTTTTTGTTTTGATATTGGTATTTAATAGTTATTTGTTTAAAAGAATTATTAATTTGTAAATGACATGACAGGACACGTTCATCTATTCTTTGACAGTTGCTTCACTTTGTCACAAATTATGTAGACTTTAAAACTTGACTGTCTCTGCACAATGTTACAAGTTGTGTATCAATCATGCATCAGTTTTTCCCTTTACTTGTTCATTTTAACTAAGAATATTGGAGTAAGTTTATTTTTTTTCTTTGTATTCTTTATGTTTTTAAAGAAATATCATCTGAGTTTTGCCGTCATTTTGAATATTTTGTTTTGTTAACATCAATGAATAATAAAATTAAAGTCTTCAATAATATGACAGAGTTGCAGTGGGCTCAACGTAAAGTAAACTTGCACGTAATATTTAGCGCTATTCCTGTTGCTCACGTGGTTCACTGGCAGCATGACTAATGATTTTACTTTCCCAAGTTACGAGATACTGTGAAACATGGAACCCATGTATGTACATTGTTCCCAAACAGTTTACTCTAATTGTGACAATCTAATTGATATATAGTCTGATCTACTGTTCAATACAACCCAAAGTCCTGAAAGGTTGGAGGTCCCAAATGTAATTAGTACATACATGTATATTGTGTTCCAGTCTGGTACCTGATGTCCAGGATAAGGTGACCTCTTAGGTTAACCAGTCTGGAGTGATAGGTTGGCTTATTACACCACATTTTATCTTGATGACCACACTGTTTTTCTCTATGTAGTGTATGTATATGATAGCTATTGTTGAGGTGGTCTGCTGTTTAGGTTCTCGTTGTATATCATTCTTGTCTTCAACTTGGATCAACATTGCCAGTGCTGTTGGAGTTTGTGGTATCCTAAAGATTGCTTACCCAACAGTCTGTGTTTGTTTGGTGTGAGTCAGCAAGTGAGGAATGAAAATTCTCTACTGTGCCTAGTAATAATTTATGCTCGCAGATCAAGTTCTTCCTAGCTAGCTACTGGAATATTATAAAAACATCCTCCTTAGAAAAACATGAAAGAATTACTGAAGCTTGCCAAGCAGCTGAACCGAGGAGTGAAAAAAATGTCAAATTGAATATTTCACTTATACTGTGTGTATCCTATTGCTCATCACTTTCCTCTCAAAGGGCAATTAAACTGAGTCAAGACTTTGACACATTCATGCTGGGTTTGAAATGTGCATAATGTAAGCCCTACAATGGCAGCTACATGGCATGTGGGTATTAAATTGTCAGCAAGGTAGAGACTCCACAAGTGTTACATGTTTTGTCTGAACTTGTAAAGATGTGAAACAAAAAGTCATTAGAGGAACAGAAGAAGACATGTGTGGAAGTTACAGTTAAGGTGGTATTTAGTATATAGCCCCCGTTTCTAAAAACCCGAAATATCATGGCCTGCTGCTTATGTTGAAAGTGAGATTGACTAGCTAATAGTGTTCTGGAGAGTTGCATTCATAGCACATCATGAGGGGAGTTGATTGTAGGAGTTGATTGTGGGAGAAGAGAATGCTTTGGGAACTATATTCTTGTTTGCAACACCAGAAATTGTGTTGTGTATCACCTAGTGGTGTTAATATGAGAGGTGAAGCGTCACTGATGTATAACATCATTCCTGGCAAACCTGAGGTGGCAGCGCATCAGCGATCTCAAATAATTACAGTATTGCAGTGGAAGAACAATTTATATCATGACTAGCTCCCTGGAATCTTGCTTATAGTTCAGGTAGTGTATTAGACCAATGATGATACTTTATTAAATAATTTATAAAAGTATAATTGATTTCAAATATAATACTGGATGTGACTTTACATAGAGAGAACACTGAAAAAAAAAGTGAATATCTTAAAATGTTAAGTACACATTAAGCCAATACCTGAGCGCTGTTAGATTGGGCTTTAAGATAAAGTGATTTTCGTTTTAAATATTCCTGGTACCTCTGGATTCCGTATTCCATGAAATCAAAGTCTAAAGTGGAGTTTTCCGCCTGAAACATGGACCACACAACCCAGAACAAATGGCACCCTAACACAAATTTACGAACATCTTCATACACTTCGTTCACACCTCTGGCCATTATGTCCGCAGACTGGTCACATTTGCCCTGCAACTTGGCTGCTTCTTCCAGGTACATCTGTATCCATCTCTTTTGTACACCTTCCTCTGGAAACATTTCGTAATTAACCTCTTCAACACCAGCAAATTCACAGAAGTGGTTGGCAATATCGGAAGCGAGGTAGTTAGGTCCAGAATACTCGAAATCCACCAACGACACTTGGCCTGTGGTGTTGTTGTAGATGATGTTTCCACTATGGATATCATTGTGGCACAAAACTACTGGTGAGCTACTGCTTTTTATTATTTCTTTTAGCCACTCAATTTCCGATTTCAAACGCTGTGTAGATCCAATTGAATTGACAAACGCTTTCTGAGTGTCTGGATCAGAGAAAGTATAAGGCATATGGGCTAATAACTGGTAAATCTTCAACCATAGAAAAGGCTCCCTCCCTTTGAAATATGAAGGGATGTCTAAAGAATGAAGTTTGGCTGTTAATAGAGCTATTTTTCTCATCATACTCCAATCTTCCGTTGCCTCTTGAATTTCTAAGCGCCGTCCTGGACAAAATCCATAACAAAGACCGTTTTTTAGTTGTGCATACACTGGGGCACAAAACCCAGCTTGATTGAAACACAGCATAGAGACAACTTCATCTATTCTATCAATGATCTTTTCAGTTCCTTCTCCATTAAGTCTCAAGAGAACGACGTTGTCTTCTTCAGCAGCTTCGTTCAATTCCAACCCTTCAGGATAGAAGGCCACCAAGGTGTTTGTGACCCCACTCTTGAACACGTGAAAGGTCAAAGATTCCGGCTTCCATTCAGGTTTAATTAGAGGAAGAATTTGTGAGTAAAACTGTATTTCATACGAGTTTTTAAATAACTCCACATCAGATAGAAATCGCCATCTGTACCCGTTCACTAAACCAGATGCAGCGGCCATTTCACCGACGCTTCGCCTCTTCTGCCGTTTCCCCATCAGGTGATGATTGAATAGCTTTTTAGCGGTTAATTTATTTCACAACATACACGCCCCCTACCATATACGCCACACCTCCCCCGGTTCCGAAACTTTGCGCCACCTGAATAAGGTAGAAAAACTCGCGAATTGGCTGGGGGTAAAACCCCTGCATGCGCGAGCTACGTGTGCATCGCATGGAAAGAAGGAGGAGCTGTAGACGAGCTCCAGTTACTGGAAGTGTGCTATACTAGTGGTGCGCTCGAATAGCGCAAATGGCGAGCGAGCTGGCCCAGCTGAAAATAAAATGAAATAATGACACTTAGAGAAAATGCAATTTAAAATGAGTACACTGTATGATAATTTTAGGGGGGGAAATGATTGTTTCGCTCTTTTTTGAGCTCATCAGCATACCATAACCATACAAGCAATAACGCGGGTGCTCAGTTTATTTGGTTTTTATACAACTCAGAAAAATAGCTGCGCAGTACGTGCAAAGAGTAAAAGGCGGGAGAAATGTTCTCGGCGCGACTACCATCGGTTTTGTGTAGTTTGCGCATGATCAGTAGCTACTTAGCGGTTAGATTTGTCACCTGCTTTAATTAACAATGGAACCGGAGCCTATGGCAGAACAAGTGAGTAGATTATTTAGGAGAAGAATTGTATCAGTTGTGATATAATTGTGTTAGAATGGAAGACAAAGACAAAAGACAGAGATTCCTGAGCCCCCAGTGGCTCAGGAAATAAAAAAAGTTTTAAATAATAAAGTGAGTAGATGGCTATATAGTATTAAAATTCTCATACTTTACTTCATTTTAATACAGAAAAAAAGAAGAAGAAGAAAAAGAAATAGGTAAGTCATCATGGTTTAACCTGTAGCTGTTATGATATGATGCACTTTTTTTTGTAGACAGCAGCAATACCACCATCAGCAGAAGAGCAAATACACTATTGTATTTAAATAACTATCTTAACTGTCCATATTAACTTATATATCTTAACTCCATCTTAACTCCATATTAACCACTTAAAATATATATTTTAACCAATTATAAACATATAATATATGCTTTAAAATGTGTAATCTTTGTATTATCATGAAGAGTTATGTGATGGCTATCTAGCTGGCTCAAAACTCAGAAGTTTGTGGTTATGGGCATAGCGCCCTCCATGGTTTTAAAAGTGGCCACACCTTGAACAAGTCTACAATGGTTCTCTTCAATATAGGACCAAATGTAAATTTGCCATTTGAATGCTATCAGTTAGAAAATGGACTGAATAAGTACACAAGACGTAACTGTGTAGGCAAAATATCAGATAGGTCAGAGACTAAAACCTAACCTGTCAATAAAGGTAAAGATTTTTCATCAGCTACGCAGTCCTTGTAACACACAGCACCTTCACATACACTTGTTCACTTGATGTACCAACACAAAAATTACTTCCTTCAGTGATTTGACATTCGTAGTATTGTAAGCACAATACTTTCACACAACTGAACATACCTAGGCAAGACTTACCTTCGTGGTTAGTCTAGTGGACAATGAATTTTAAAATAAATGCTGTTGAGTAGGGCTTATAACTGACTAATAGCGTATTCATCGCCACTAACTCGAATAGAAATGGAGCTCCAGTAAGTTTTTGCACAGGCAAAACAATTCAAAGCGGTATACAATTCAATTTCTAAGGTGATACGGGTAATGGTCGCTACACCAGAGGATTCTGTTTAGTGAGTTTGGGACGGGGTCGAACGCGGAGCGAACACAAAAATACGGAGGGTCAAAGTACAAATTGACATACATACGTCCATACATATATACAAATAAATAAACTAGTGGTGTGCTTGAGCACAAATGGCGAGCGAGCCTTAAACTACACTATTGTTAAATTTGATTTTAACAACTAACACTCAAGCTATTAAAATAAAGTCGAGTTTTTAAATTACGTATGAGGTAAAGGGGTGTCAATGTCATAGTAACCGCTCCCGCAACAGTTTGAATTGAAAAAGAAGCAACAAAATCAAATCACGTTATTTAAAATTTTCTTTGTGATATTCTTAATAGTAGTTGTAACGCACAATACTTTCACACAACTGAACATACCTACGCAAGACTTACCTTCGTGGTTCGTCTAGTTGACAATGCATTTTTAAGTAAATACTGTTGAGTAGGGCTTATAACTGTGACAAATAGCGCATTAACTTACCACCGCCACTAACTCAAATAGAAATGGAGCTCCCATAAGATTTTGAGTTTTAACTGCACCCGCAAAACAATTCAAAGCGGTAAACAATTCAATTTCTAAGGTGATACGGGTAATGGTCGCTAAACCAGAGGATTCTGTTTAGTGAAGTTTGGGACGGGGTCGAACGCGGAGCGAACACAAAAATACGGAGGGTCAAAGTACAAAATGACATACGTACGTCCATATATATAAACTAGTGGTGTGCTTGAGCACAAATGGCGAGCGAGCCTTAAACTAAACTATTGTGTAAATGATTGATTTTAACAACTAACACTCAAGCTACTAAAATAAAGTCGAGTTTTTAAATTACGTATGTGGTAAAGGGGTTTCAATGCCATAGTAACCACTCCCCGCAACTGTTTGAATTGAAAAAGAAGCAACAAAATCAAGTCACGTTATTTAAAATTTTATTTGTGATATTCTTAATAGTAGTTGTAACGCACAATACTTTCACACAACTGAACATACCTACGCAAGACTTACCTTCGTGATTCGTCTAGAGGACAATGCATTTTCAAGTAAACACTGTTGAGTAGGGCTTATAACTGTGACAAATAGCGTATTAACTTACCACCGCCACTAACTCGAATAGAAATGGAGCTCCCATAAGTTTTTGAGTTTTAACTGCACCCGCAAAACAATTCAAAGCCGTAAACAATTCAATTTCTAAGGCGATACGGGTAATGGTCGCTAGACCCGAGGATTCTGTTTAGTGAAGATTGGGACGGGGTCGAACGCGGAGCGAACACAAAAATACGGAGGGTCAACGTACAAAATGACATACATACGTCCAAACATATATATAAATAAATAAATAAACAAACATCCCCGATTTTCGATTGTGTTACCCCTGTAAGTGTCTCGCTCGCTACGCTCGCTCGCCAATAAACTAGTGGTGTGCTTGAGCACAAATGGCGAGCGAGCCTGATAGTTAGGAAACATAAAATGTCACTATGTTTTAGTTTACTTCATGCAAACTCTATAATAGCAGTTATATGTCATTTTATTTCAGCAAACAAATGCACAATCACTCTCTTACCTGATTAATGTTAACTTTTGTAGTATCAAACATTCTGATAATCTCAATTACAAGTAACTAAAAAATAAACCAGTGTTATTATTAGCCAACAAATATGGAATTACTACTTGCCTCAATTTCCTATTGATAACTTCTGTACAAGCTCTCAGCTACAAAAACAAAAGACAATCAATTTTAGCACACAAATACAAAATTACTTTCTTACCTCATTTTCTTGAGCAGTGGTAACTTTTGTAGTACCAAATTTGAGCCATTCTGACTGTTTGAATTTGCCAGTCACTGTTGACAACAAGTTCTTAGCTACAAAAAAAAGGCCAGAGTTATTTTGCATATTTAGCTAACAAATATGGAATTACGTACTTACCTCAGCTTCCCTCGAGTAGTAGTAGCTTCTTTAGCATTAATACTACGGCATTCTGACTACCAATGGTTCTTGACAACCAACAATCTGCACTCCGTATCTCCCCGAAAAAGGCGAAATTTTGAAATTAAGTCTGGAAAAGGGTCTTCAATGCCATAGTAACCGGTCGAATCAACTTTTTGTTTTTTGAAAAGCAAGCGTTTTCGCAGGAATTTTCTCACACTTCGGAGCTTGGTCAAGCCTAAAAAGCCGTGTTTTTTTGGAGAAAAAAGTTCCCGGCGCGCGCGTTTAAAGTGCATACGTACCATCCATACATACATACATATATATAACATATACCCGATTTTGCATTATCCACCCCTAATACTGTCTCGCTCGCTACGCTCGCTCGCCAATAAACTAGTGGTGTGCTTGAGCACAAATGGCGAGCGAGCCTTAAACTACACTATTGTTAAATTTAATTTTAACAACTAACACTCAAGCTATTAAAATAAAGTCGAGTTTTTACATTACTATGAGGTAAAGGGGTTTCAATGTCATAGTAACCGCTCCAGCAACAGTTTGAATTGAAAAAGAAGCAACAAAATCAAATCACGTTATTTTAATAGTAGTTGTAACGCACAATAATTTCACACAACTGAACATACCTACGCAAGACTTACCTTCGTGGTTCGTCTAGTGGACCAATGCATTTTTAAGTAAATACTGTTGAGTAGGGCTTATAACTGTGACAAATAGCGCATTAACTTACCACCGCCACTAACTCGAATAGAAATGGAGCTACCATAAGATTTTGAGTTTTAACTGCACCCGCAAAACAATTCAAAGCGGTAAACAATTCAATTTCTAAGGTGATACGGGTAATGGTAGCTAAACCGGAGGATTCACATGCGTCTAGCCAGAGGAATATTGCCATGACCTTTGACCTTAAACGTTTAATCCTTTCTTGATCCCGTTGCTATATTGTTACTAGGTGTACTAACTTGGTAAGTGTGCACTATTTTTTGCCTTTAGTCATTTCTGCGAAAATGCTTATAAACAAGTTGCTAGTGGAAACTGGGCATGCGTAAACGGAAAAAAAAACTTATCACAGGCTCCGTGTGCACTAGTTATGATCATGGCAGTTCAACCTACACAGCAAATCTAAGCTCTAGCTAGGACTAACAAGTAGACTAAAAAGCAGTTAACTATACTACAGCAATGTGAAAAATCAAGGTTGTCTTTCTTGTCTGTCAGGGGAGTTGTCATTCTCATTGTGGCTTTACAGCGGTGTAGAAAGATGTTTTAGCATTGGTGGAGCTGGGGGAGGGACACTCAACCAACTTACTAGCTATATAGCTACTGATATTAGGTATATTACAAATTCTCATAAAATCAACTTGTAGATGGTCAAGAACATGGCATGCACTTTTTTAACAGACAGCAACTAAGAATGAATTTCAGTTCAAAGTATAGTTGACCATATGGCTCTTTAACCTTCATGTAAGCAGTCACAAAAGGAGGATAAGTCACTTTGATCGTGCAAAAAAAAAAGTTCCAAAGGTTAGTCAATGCTATAACTAATGCACCAATTAAAAATAATGGTATGGGCATATTAAAAGATATACTTTATAAAATACAGATGCAAAATATTGATTGTAAATGTGAATGGTTGGTGGGTGGGTGTGTGTTGGTGTGGTCTTTGTCAAAATTGAGAGATTTGAACATATAAGTGAATAAGAAATTCCCGGGTACATAACAAGACCCTAACCGTAAAGCTTAACTGAACAGGTCACATCTCTTCCAAAGAGTGGGTGGAGCTTCCAAAACTTTAAAACAAGTTTCAACTTCAATAATTTAAACTGATCAACTCTGAAAAAGTCATAAAAATGATGTATTTCTTATTTATGAAGCTAATGTGTCTTAATTATTTGGATGGATTATAGTTCTGACTGGCAACAACTACTCAAGAGTATTATCGCATAATATTAACTCATACTTACTTGTTTTCATAAGGCACAGTCACCAAATTTATTAACTCCTTTATGTGAAAAGTTCAGACTTATTGCATAAGAACATCATTTCCAAGTGTGCACTTAAATTTGGTTAGCCAGAAGATAAATATATATTAGAACCCGTTGCTATATTGTTACTAGGTGTACTAACTTGGTAAGTGTGCACTATTTTTTGCCTTTAGGTATATGAACTGTGCATACTAACAACCCTTGGGGTATTGCTATTTTTGAGTTTTAGTTAATAGAATAGGCCGGATAAAGCAGGAGGGAGCAGGTTATGTGAGGCCGGATATGGGAGGGTCTACTACTCTTTCATATCCACCTATATGGGACCAGCCCTACAATATAACTCTCCTGCCCGCTCTCATACCACCCAGGAATTTACCATAGCTAGCTGCTTTACTGCTTACTGCAGAGCAGCCCAGGTACAGTTAGATCTGGAGATAACAGCTGGCAGCTACAATGCTAAAGTAAACTTGCTAAAGTAAACTTTCTGGCGTGCTTCAATTGAATTTTAATTGAATTTTAATTTTGGGCCGGAATTCGCTTGACACCGAAAGTGCTGATAAACAAAGTTGCTAGAGGAAACTGGGCAGGCTTGGTAAACGGGATCTAAAATAGTTAGAGCATGGCTTAGGTACTGGTGGATTTAGTACAAGCCCTGGCCAAGGCCCTTGGGCTTCAGTGCACTAAATGCACCAGTACCCAAGCGCTTATGCTCTAACTATTACTTATTCATTTGATACAGGAGAATATCACGAGTCTGTTGGCTTAGTATTTACGCGAGTGCCACAGGCACGAGCGTAAATACCGCCAATCAGACGAGTGATATTCTCGGGTATCCAATGGATAATAAATTTATTAGGTACTGCTCATGCGCGAATACCTTGGTAACAAGAAATTTACCTAGGGGGACGTAATAACCCAACGTAATAACTATGAACACAGGTGATATGGAAAAATATTGCCCTAAGCCACATCCTGTTTACTTTAATGCATTTTCTATGTGGCAACAGTTATCAGGCTCTGTTCAGTACCTAATAAAGTGACAGTATAAACCTTCTAACATTTAAAGATTGATAAAACTAATTTTTATTAGAAATGGAACTTCTTTATTTTATTTGTTAACACATAAGCTATGCATACTGGAGTAACTTTAAAGAAGTAAGTACTTAAAAGTACAGGAGGATAGAATTGAACTATGATAAAAGTACATTTTTAACTGTATAGCTATGCATAATGAAAATAAACTGTCTGTCTGGCATACCCCTAACAGCCAGTCTTTTAGTTCTTGAACTTAACCCAGGTTGTGTTACTTAATTTTAATGAAGTCAATTGTTAGCCAGTACTACTTAGAACCTTAGGTCTAGCTTGTGAGAAATAAGTGCCAACCCTAACTCCATAATCCCTCCCTATTCCCTTGACCTTTGAAACTGCCTCTGGTGGTAGCATCTACCCTTGAAGTCTACATTAACTCCTCCTCTTGAGATAAGAGCTGACAGCTCTCACGACATCGAATCTTGCATGCAACTTATTATTCCTTGTTTGATGAGTACTTGTCCAAGGGTATATTGGGACCAGAATGTTTATGTTTCTACTTGAACATTATTATTTCAGCTATAATGGCTGAATTAATATACACTATTTTTATTTATTTTAATTGTTTTTTACTTAATATTTTTATTAAAAATATGTAACAGTTTCCAAATAATAGCTTTAAGAGTGTACATCATCAATGTATAATTATAAATGACACTGAGATTTCTTGTTTTTGAAACAGCTGGTGCAGTACCACACATCATCTGTTGGTTCTGTAACTTGAACACAGTCCCTATTGATACAAATTACTGATATGCAAATGAACAATCTTTCATTTTATTGCTTACCAATGAAACCATAATGTACAGCCTTCACATTCTATCATGCTGAATTTAGTTGTAGCACGCTTACATGCTTGACACCATTCTGTTGCTTTAATATGAACTGCAAAAAAATTAATATAAGCATAACTTATAATAATATCAATGAATAAGTCTAACAATCAGTCACAGACCTTCACACAACATCTGTCTATAAGCTTCTGTTGTATAATACTTGGCAGTATTCTCCACTTGAGATGTTGTAAAATCTATGACCTCATCTTTCATATCACAATTCTTTTTTAAACAATGGCATGTTATTAATTTATTACTTCGCACTGCAGTAATTCCATTTTCAGTGCACACCAGGCGTAAAATTTCTGTAAAACAATTTGACATTATAACTTAGCCATAACATATAATATGGTACTTACCTAAAGCTTCTGGAGAAATACTTGGCATTTCCAACAATAATTGCTTTATATTATTGAGTTCACATTCAGTAGGCTTTGATAATCATATATTATTTCTGTCTTTTTCTCTTAGTTGAGTAAAACCTTCTCTGTGGTTCCAACTTCTTGATGGCTCATTTGTTGTGTGGTTTGACAATTTAGTAAGTGAAACACAAGTTGTGAGATTTTTGTCAATTAGTTGCAAACAATTCTTGTCTAATGAATTAAGTATATATTGAGATATTTCTGAGAGTTTGTGAAGCATTTTCTTTTTACTATTTTCCATAGCATCTATACCATAATATGATAGGATTTTTGGTGCTTGCAAAAGTAGTGCAGTATATTTTCATTATTATTTTGCTTATTTAGGAATCTAACTATTAAATGAATGTGTTTACAAATGGTTGCCTGCAAAAGAAAGTCCATACAAGAACATGAGTATTGATGAATACAAATGTTGCAAGCTCGGCATCTTATAGAGCAGTTGTGTTGACAAAGTTGTTGTTCAAGCTGTATTTCATAAATATTTGCCCCGTTTTTTTTATTTCACATGCCAAATATTTAACTCATTTTCATCTGAGGACACTAAATCAGTTGACAGTGTCAAACTCTTTGTGTGCCGCTGGAAAATGGATTGAATTCGATAGGTGTTTTTTCCCTTTTCAGATTTCAAAATTCTATCAAAAATTTTATCTTTAGCGTATTTTAAAAGTAAGTCAATAGTTTTGTACATTCTTTTGTTCACTTTTGATTTTTGATAACAGTGTTTCAAAACTCGGTGGAATGACTCTAAATACATATTTGTGTTAACACCTGCTTTTTTCCGGTATGATAGAGCCCATTCAGAACATCTTCCGGTATATTCATTGACAAAATACTGATAACAATATTCAAGCTCTGGATCTTGTTGCCACTGCTCACTTGAAATTGCTCACAGTTTCCTTCTTCAAATAACAATCTTAGAGTATGATACACCTCAATTTGGAGCTGTTTATTATTAATGTGTCTAGATACAGCATTGCGCCAAGCTCTATCTAAATGCCAGGAGCACAACAGTTTTTTTGGACTTCCTCCAAACACCGTGCACCAGCCACTACAATATTGGCTTGCATCATCTGACATAAACCACTCAGGCTCAATATTTCCTACCCTGTCCCTCAAATGCTGGAAAAATATAGTTATTGCTGTTGAATCTTCCTTATTTGAGTAACACCATGCTATAGGAAAACCCTCTCCTAACTCGTCAACCACTAACACCATTAGTAGTAAAAAGTCATAACTATTAGTGCCATGCGTAGCATCAACACAAACTATTCTTTTATGTCCACATTTTTGCAATAGCTCTTTTTGTAAAGGTGTTTGGAGAGCAAGAACAAAATCATGCTCTTCTAAACCTTGGTTGACTCCTACCTCAGCTATACGTTGTCCTTGTACAGTAATATGGGATTGTTTCTTTCCACTATACATTCCTGTACACATAAGTGGACACTCATGGCGGCATCATCCTTGTGTCTTTCAATTTTTCTGATATTATAAGATTTTTTTATGTTGTACAAATCTTGTTTTGTTACTAAATGGGATCGATCAAGTGATGAACCTATACTGTCTCTAACACCATCAAGTATCTTGTCAAAGCTAATGCCTTTTACATAGATGTCCAGAAACGCCGTAAATTGTCCATCCCATCCCACAGTCCCATGGGACAGTGGGATATTCCACGGGATGTCTACCTGTCCCTCTACAGATGCGTGTGTGTTCCACTGTCCATCCCATCCCATGGTCCCATGGGACAGTGTGACATTCCATGGGATGTCCACATGTCCCTCTTACAGATACTCCCACTGTTCATTCCATTCCACGATCCCATGAAATTATTGTTACAATGAACACTTAGAGTTAAGCTAGAGCGCACGCGCGAAGCGCGTGGCGCAATTAGCATTAGATTAGCGGAGCACCAAAGGCACGACAACACACTAGATAGTAAATTCAGTTGTACATTATCATGTTCTGTTGCCAAACAATTCATAGAAATAATCTCCTCACTTTTCTTCCTGCCCATAACTTTGTTAGTATCATATTTCTTTGCTCCTTGCTTCTGGACACAATGTTGGTAGGGTGTGCAAACAGATTGGTCACATTCCACTTTATTGGGCAAATGAATTATTGGGGAATCCTCTACAACATTTTTCTGTACTGCAGTGTAATTCTTTGAATTGCTACTGCTAATAGATAGAATGGACATAATATCTTTTGATGGATGTACCTCATTCAAATAAGATAAAGCCCCATTGCATTTTTCATCTCTTCTGCTTGAGACATCAGCACTGCATAGCAAGTATTAGGAAAAAACTAACAATGAATAGCACTATTTTTTTTTGAGAAATATGTTTACTTGGTGGTCTACATAAAAGTTGATTACACATGCCACCCATGAATTTATTAAAATCCTATTTTTGCAAGTATCTCTAGACTTGAACACTTTTATCAGAGTATTAAGTAAAATCTATTAGGACACAAAGATCAATTAACATTTTATATGGGAGATTGCTAGACAATTTGCTCTCAAAATAATATAATAGAATGGTCATGTGCCAACACATTTAATTCAATTGCTTATGTTTTTGAGTCTCATAATAAATATGTAGCTATGTGCAGTATATTGTATAAAAATATATGTAAAAGTTTGAGTGTATAACCACCTGGAACAATGGAAGAAATAGGTAGTGTAAGATATGGGTGGGGGGGGGGGGGGGGGGGGGGGAATGTAGATGGTCCAAAAAAAAACGTTTTAGAGAGTGACAAAATAGCATAAAAGATGGAATCAGTATCATCACTACTACTTGTACTGCTTTCTTATAACTTCTAATAATAACCTTACTCTGGTTACAATTGCAAAAAGAAAATTCAACTTTTTAAAATCACTTTTTTTTTGTTTAGTCTATTTACTTTCGCCAAAATTAGGGGGGCTGAAACCCCCCCCCCCCCGTCTTCAGTCATAAACTTGATACTACAGAAGTTATCAATACTCAGGAAATTGAGGTAAGTAGTAATTCCATATTTGTTGGCTAAAATTACAAAGAATAACATTGGTTTATTTTTTTATCATAGCTGAGAGCTTGTTCAAGAGTTACTGGTAATTGAGATTATCAGAATGGCAGATGTTTGATACTACAAAAGTTACCATTAATCAGGTAAGAGAGTGATTTTGTATTTATTTGCTGAAATAAAAGGTCATAACTGCTATTATAGTGTTTGCATGAACTAAGCTAAAATATAGTAACAATACTTATTTTTATGTTACCTAACTATCAGGCTCGCTCGCCATTTGTGCTCAAGCACACCACTAGTATGTATGTATGTGTGTATGGATGGTACGTATGCCCTTTAAATGCGCGCGCGGGGAACTTTTTTCTCAAATTTGGTACTACAAAAGTTACCACTGCTCAAGAAAATGAGGTAAGAAAGTAATTTTGCATTTGTGTGCTAAAATTGATTGTCTTTTGTTTTTGTAGTCAACAATTCGAGGTAATTCAGATAGTCGAAGTAACTTAAATTTGATGCTATAGAAGTTATCAATACTCAGGAAATTGAGGTAAGTAGTAATTCCATATTTGTTGGCTAAAATTACAAATAATAACACTGGTTTGTTTGATTTTATCGTTGCTGAGAGCTTGTTCAAGAGTTACTGGTAATTGAGATTATCAGGATGGCAGTGTGATACTACAAAAGTTACCATTAATCAGGTGAGAGAGTGATTTTGTATTTGTTTGCTGAAATAACAGGTCAAACGGCTATTATAGTTTTTGCATGAACTAAGCTAAAACATAGTAACAATGCTTAGTTTTATGTCACCTAACTATCAAACAAATAAGCTGACAAAAATACATAAATTGAACTTAATTACCTCATCATTTAACCACAATTCTTGCTCATGCATCTGAAGTTTAAACTGAAGTCTCTGAAAACTTGATCTAGATATACTTCTTGAGATTTTTCCATGATGATTTAGAGCTATGTATGAAATATTTACTAATATCAGCTTCATTTCCTTCTAACAATTCAAGGCAGCTTTTAATATCTGAAATAATACCATAATATTATTACAATGCAAAATTACTGAATACAAACATCAGATTTACCGTCCTTTGTTAATATAATTTGCAAGACAGTTTACATTATTAGGTCTCTTACTGAAGTGTCGCTTAAGCTAAACCAAATGCTTTTCCACTTTCCATAATGACCAGAGTCTGCAGAGTTTCCTTGATGACATAAGAAAGACCTCAGGATATAATTAGAGGATGAACTCTAAACATATTTATGATTAAAATATTTCATGGACAATTAATAGTGTTTACTTCAGTAGTAAGTAGTCTTAAAGTAGAAGAATATGTGACATAATCATTGATCTTCCTAATTTCACCTTTTTCGTACTGAAATCTAGTTAAATGGAAAATAGCAAATTATATAATCTTGATTATATAATCAAAACATGAATACCTTAGTAAGTGAATAATTAGAAACGTTGGAGTTTCTTTAACTTCATCACAAATAAATGTTTCACAATTTCTGTGACATCTGTAAAATAGAAAAGCTTTGCATGTACTACTACATCAAAGTCGTTTTACCAGGTTCCTCTGCTATATTAATGTTGTATGTTTACCTCGAACAATGATATAAGTTACCACCTTCAAGGAGTTGCTTCTTTTGTGCAGACATTATGTACCTTTCCAAGTCTGGTTCCTGCTGTAGCACCCTTCCAAGTCTGGTTCCTGCAGTAGCATACAACAGCTCAGAATTTGGTTTTTATGAGAAATTGTTCGTACCTTTCGTTATTGGAACTTTCAGACACGTTTCTGTATATGAATTTACGGATGATTTCCAACATTCTTTACATTCCACTACAACAGATTTGATATTAATCACTTTTCATATGAACAAATTTGATAATTAACTTAAAAAGTACTATTTCAGCTAGCCCACTTAACTTACATAACTGCTGGTGCTTGATGTCTACCACTGCTTCAAATAAACTAGAGGAGTTATTTCTTCTATGTATATTAAAGCAATGATCTTACGTAAACATGTTTAAAATATACTAACCTCGAGTTATTACATTTTTTATATGGTCAAGCAAACTAAGCAACAATTCATGTACATCGTATTCCAAATCAGTGGTCCAATTAGGTAATATATCTGTAAATTAAAAAATTCTCATTAACTAAAATGCAACATTTAAGTTAAATTCACAATATGACCTGTTAAGATAGTTATAAATACATTTTGGTGAATTGACACCATCACTACATTGTGCTGTTTCACTCAACAACAAAAGAGACTCTGTGACTTGATCTACCTACAATATAAACAAATATTTATACCTAAGATAAATGTGAGGACAATTCTTTCATCATTATAGCACATATTCATAATTTTATTTGCACGTACTTACTCTTCTTTTTGTGTTCAACTTCATTTGAAACACAATCTTGCAAAGTTTCAATAAATGCTGAAGAATTGAGTAAGCACTGCAATCCACTATTCATGAAGCATGTATTTCCAAGGTTAGTAAGCCCAACTGGATTCTTGATATAATCAGACATTTCCTGAAGTGAACTCAATATAACACTTATAGCAACTATCAATACATCGATTATAATACCGTCTTCTCTTAGCTTGGCAAGATCCGCCAAATAAATATTACTCAAATTAAAAGAAAACTTAACTGCCCCTGGTCAACCCTTTTATAGGATGGCAATGGGATCACAATGACAAAAGTTGACTGACCAATGAATGGATAGTATGAACATTTCACAAACAAATAATGTAAATGTAAAAGTATCCTAACAACCTTAATAATACATAAATACAGCTGCAACTACACTTGTAAATACACACAAACAACACAACTACAAACTGAATGAATGTCTTTCAACAATGACATGTACAAAAGAAAAGCACAATGAAGATGCGAAATAACGAATCACAAATGGAACATCAATAAGATAGTTATCAGTTATGATTATAGTAATCCTTTGATTTTCAGCTTAATACAGTCAGCAGTATAAATTCCTACAATTGAAAATAACTTAAGGCTATGAAGCAATAGTCATTTTAATAGGTAAAATGCTAATGCATGGATGTTCAACTTACCCATTCTTGAAGCTTAACTGAAAATTTCTTCTTTTCTGTTTAGCTAACATTTTAGAATCGATAGAATACTGTAAACTCATTTTTTAGCAAGTCATTACAGCAAACAATAGCTACTTGTCTATATCGATAGAATACTGTAAACTCATTTTTTAGCAAGTATAGTATAGTCATATACTCATGCCTTTGTTTTAATTAGTTATTAGTTGTATGCATACAGTATCTCTTGAAGAATTTTTCGTAAGATTGGAAAACTAAATACACGTTCATTTACTGGCAGATGACTGTTTCACTAAATTTTGAAAACAAGTTGTCTGTAGACAATAAAGCAAGAAAAATCAAGATTTATCAATTTACTTTAACTTTAATAATATAGTTGCACAATATGATTATAATCAAATATGTGGGCGGGCATGTATGACCACATTCATGCCCCCTTTCTAAAGTATTTGTCATTTATGTCCATGATTATGTGGCAAGTTTTAATGTTTACTTGTCGGGTGCATTTTAAAGAGCATTTTGTAAATTTGTTGCATGTTGAAAGCTATGCTCAACATGGAAGAATAGGATAAATAAGCAATTCAGTGGAGTAATCTGGTATATAAATTTGAGTGTATTATGTACCTGTTTTTTATATTTGTAAATGAGATTATGTAAACCTGGGGTTTTCTCCAAGTACTGTGAGAGATATGAAATGTTGCAAAATCATGAGGAAAGCCTAGAAGTACGAGTCTGTAAGAAGTGCAAGTAGTGTGAGAAAAGGCTTTGGAACAAGCTGTAAGGTGAGTGCAGGTAGTATGAAAAAAGCTGACAATCACGCGTACGTATTAGTTTGGTGCGATCCGTGCCAAGATTTAGGGTCAAAGTTTGGCAATGTTCCTGCGGCAATGTTCCTGTATTCCAGGCAATGTTCCTCCGGCTAGACGCTTCAATGACTCTGTTTAGTGATTTTTGGGACGGGGTCGAACGCGGACCGAACACAAAAATACGGAGGGTCAAAGTACAAAATGACATACGTACGTCCATACTAGTGGTGTGCTTGAGCACAAATGGCGAGCGAGCCTAAAGACTATACTATTTTTATATGAATGATTTTGACTTCTAACACTGAAGCTACTGAAAATAAGGTCCAGTTTTTTTAATTTAGCATACAGGGTAAAGGAATTTCAGTGCCATAGTAACAACTCTCTGCAACTGCATGGAAGGAAAACAACAACAACAAAACAATACACGTTATTTAAAAGTTTTCTTTGTGATATTCTTTAGCTAAGTAGTGGTTGTAACACACAATGCTTTGACACAACTGGACATGCACCTACACAGACTTACCTTCGCAGTAGTTTAGTGGACAATGTATTTTCAAGTAAATACTGTTGCGCACGGCTTATAGCCATGACAAAGAGCGCATTGACTTACCACCGCCACTAAGGATTCTCAGAGCTCGTTAATTGAAAAATACTGGAACTGTGAACGCTTTACCTAACTTACGTAATTAAAGCGCGGGCGAAAACAGAGGTCTCACGTACCCCATAAACAGATAAATAAATAAACTAGTGGTGCGTTCGAATAGCGCAAATGCATGGCGAGCGAGTAAATATATGAGTATAGGTAAAGATAATCTGTGAAGGAAATCGCTAAATAATAGCAATGATTAGGCATGAAGAGTTAACAATAACAGAATTACCTAATAAACTTCGAACGCAGTGGCAAAGAAGCGCAGCTTGACAATTTGCCATTCAGTCTTTCGCCAAGAAGAGAGTAGCTATAAACTTTTTGGTTGAAACTTAGTTGATTCTCCGTGCTCGTTAATTGAAAAATACCGGAACTGTAAACGCTTTACCTAACTTACGTAATTAGAAGCGCGGGCGAAATTTTTTGACGTACGCATACATACCTACATATATATATATATATATCTGAAATCTCAATTGAACACGACTGATAGTCAGCTTCGCTCGCTTCGCTCGCTCGCTGAACTAGTGGTGCGCTCGAATAGCGCAAATGGCGAGCGAGCTGGCCCAGCTGAAAATAAAATGAAATAATGCCACTTAGAGAAAATGCAATTTAAAATGAGTACACTGTATGATAATTTTAGGGGGGGAAATGATTGTTTCGCTCTTTTTTGAGCTCATCAGCATACCATAACCATACATACACATACAAAGTTACCAACCATTTCAAAGTTTTGTATAAACCAGATAGACAATCTGTCAGTTGATACTGTACACTATTCCAAGAATGTATTGCATATGTGTTATTTACTATTGTTTAAAAGTTGGTAATTTTGGATGTGACATATGATAGATATGGACAATCATCTGTACTCATCTTCGACAGATGATTGCCCCCCTCCGAATATTTCAGAGGGGACCATAGTAGTCACATTTTCAAATGCACTGATATTTACTTGGGTCCTTTTTAGAAAATTTTAATGAATGTAATTATTATTATTTGTGAAAATGTTTAATAATATATTTTGTGATACAAAAAAATGCTTCAGGACTGTTAAAAAAGTAGAACTTGAAATGTTGTGCTAGTCATATGAAATTTATGTTCATGATAAAACCATTTATTTCCTCCTTCATATTTAAAGAAGAAAGTTAATATTAAAAGTTAAAGCAAATAAGGTGTACTTGTAAGCAGCTTGCTGCAGTTAAAAATCTTTCTTTAAGGTGTAAACTTGAAGCACTCGAGTATAAGAATTTGACTATAAAAATATTCAAAATTTATAAGACTTGAGTTCAATACTTGACATTGAAATTTTTAAGAACTTGAGTATAAATTTGATGAGCATAAAATATGACGTTTAGTTGAATATAGTTGATGAAAAATAACTTAGGACCTCCAGCTTAAAATACCCAGTTATTTATACTGGCACACAAGCTAGGTTCTAAATGGACAAATAATTTGAGGACTGTTTGGATGGCGAACTGTACCGAAATGTGTGGACATAGACGACACTTTGTGATTACTGGGACTCCCTGCCACCCAGTTAGTGAGCTCAGGAAACACCGGAAATCCCAGCAAAAAATGCATTCCTGGAGGTCGTCTTTGCAGAGGCACACAAAGAGCTCAGGGCTCCACATTATTACAGCCCACACATTGTGAAATCAGTACATGAGTCCAAGAATGCTAATTTTGGTGTCTCCTAATAAAGTCAACTCAAACTACTACCATAAAGACAATTCCCGCTTTACAGCAAGAAAGACAACAATTACAAAGCCTGTGCGCTATGCATTTGATGTGACCACTATTAAATTTTGCCAAATTTAACCAATTACTGCACTGAATTGACCACATCATAGTGGTTAACAGCATGGTGCACATACATAGCCATTTGATGTGTATCTGTATGACTGAAATTAAATGTACCATGCACCATACCTGGGATATATAGATTCCAACCACTCACGGTATCATAACTGTATATTGGGGTATCCAGAAGGTGTGCCAATGCCATGACTTCAACCTCCGATCCCCATGCCCTGTTTTGATTCATCCTGGTTGCTGCAATATACTGCTCAATTCCCAGCTCCCATTCTGCATCTGTATAAACTGAGCCAACAAGGTGCACTTCTCCAAGATTTTGAATCTGTCTCAGAAGAGGAGCAATCTGATGTGGCCATATCGCATCCCCAATTGTTCTCATGTGCTGTACGATAGCACCTCGTATAGCTAAGTGCTGCTCTTCCGATCCTGTAAGAATCAAAGAAAAAGATCGAAATAGGCAATTTCCATCGCCAACTATCCTCTTGAAATTGGTCGGACGTGTTAATGGGACATTAGAACCACCAGGAGTGACTCCATTTGGTCCACAGTACTGCAATCCAAGCCTTTCACATTGTGCACGCTGCCACTCTTCATTGACAGGGTTATAGTGGAATTGGTGAGTATGGGTGTCAACGCTAGTGACAACAACATCATCAGTGAGACTCTTTTTTCTTTCGACCGGAAGAGGTGGTTCATTAGCGATAACATTTTTGCAGTCTCCATTACAGCAGGCATCATGTGCTTCCCCTGATGATGGAATTGGAATATGGGGCACATTTGTTGCTGTTTCTGCTTCTTCTGCCTCCTCGCTAATTCTGTGATCTGTGCACGACTCAGACTTGACTGACAGTGTTGTTTGTGAGCCTAAACTATTGCTGAGTTTCTCTAATCTGAGGTCTTCATGGAGTCTTTCCTTATGACGTCTGCTGCTGGCTAGATGTGCTACACGTTGAAAAGCGAACGGAGGATTGAAAAGCAGATCTTTTACATGCCGCACACGTGAGCATGCCACAAAAGTCAGTCCAGCCGAGAATTCTTTTTTCCCCACATCAATGATAACTTTGTCTAATGTCATACCTTGGGACTTGTGAATTGTAACTGCCCAGGCCAATTTTAGGGGAAGCTGGAGTCTCGAGCATGGGTAGGTAGAGGACAACCATGTGCGGCGTAGTGGAACTATTGGAACAGTGCCATCTGCCAGAGTAGGACCAGTGTAGAAATCAAACTTTACTGTCACTGCTACTGGTAAACTTGGTGGTGATTGATCTGCACCATCATAGCAAATTGACACAACTGTACCAAGTGCTCCATTAACCAGTCCAACTTGAACCCACAGATTAGCAGTCAGCATTACACGTGCCTTGCATGCTAAAAAAATAACTGGTTCCAATCCACCAGCATCACTTGCAGGAATTCTGCTAGCTCTAGGACCAGAATGGATGGCTTCAATTCTTGCTACTGGCTGAGAATTTGTTCGCAATTTTTCAACATTGTACTCAGCCACTGCTGCAGCAGTTGGAAAAAGATGTAGAGCTTCCTGAAATGTGCTGGCATTTCCTACTGCAGCTGGAGTCTGTTTCATCAGAACTTTCCAGTCATCCAAAGTAATTTCACCATTTCTGAGACGCATGAGTAACTCTTTTAAGTCTAGGCTTTCTTGCCTGAGTACTTGTTTCAAAACAATACCACAATCAAAGAGACGATAATTAGCACTGCCAAGGTCAGACAGTTCAGATTTTGTTGCTGTAGTGTACAGTGGCAAGTCCATCACTGGTGGTAGTTGACCCCAGTCTCCAGTCAGTAGACAGGAACATCCACCCAGTACCTCATGAGATCTAGATTTTTTTCATTAAAAAAACAACATGAAACACAGTTGAGTTACGAGTAACAATAAACAGATACCTTTGAGGGAATGCCTGGCGAAGTCTTCTGTCTACCTGACCAAATAGTTTTCGGCCAACCATTGACATTTCATCAATTATCAAGTACCTAACGCCACAAAGTGATCCTTGAAGAGCACTGAGACGCTGTCCCTCCAAGTCCTTAAAGTCTCCAGTGACAGGAATGCTGAGAAGCGAATGAAGCGTATAGCCATCTACATTGTAAGCTGCCACTCCAGTTGGAGCTGTCACACGAAGGCAATCGCCCAACAATTTCTTCAAGCACTTTATCAAATATGACTTTCCAGTTCCTGCTGTGCCAGAGATGATCATCCTTAGAGGTGACCCACACAGTTTGCCATGGTAGTGATTGCATACTATTTGGTAAGCTTCACTCTGCTTTCCTTTCAAATTTTGTGCTTCAGCCTCAGTTTCATATGCAGAGTAGACAAAATGCTGTTTGTGCTGTGCAATAAAGGAAGGCATTTCCTGCAAGTTGTCATACTTTTTTCCAGCAGCAGACCAGTCGACTTCACAAGTAGAAGCAACTTGCTCAAATTCTGTGTGATGATAACAGAGCTGCATCCAATCCAATACAGTGTTCTTGTTTTGATCATCATTGTCATCGTTATCACATGCCTGCAAAATGAATACATATAAATGAATAAAAAATGAATTGTTTGAAAATATAAATAATAGTCACCTCTTCATCAACAGTCTGTTGATCTTCTGCCTGTGCCATTTCTAGCCTGTGAATATCATCAGCAAGAGACTTTGGCACATTACCAGACTGAAGAAAAGTAGCATAAGCAGCTGCATATGTGTCACATCCTCCAAGTAGCTCATCCAGTTGAACAAAAGGCTTGTGAAGCATGAGTTTCTGCTTTGAATATTGCTCATATTGTGGTCCTTGTGGATCTGGTGAGCAATAAGGACGTGGTATCACTATTACATCTTTGTTCCTTGGCACCAGTGCACTGCCAATTTTCTTGGGGATTCTGTACTTCTGAACAAATTTCAGCAGGGACACTTCTCTAAACTCTGGGACATCAGGACGAGCACAATAGTGGTCCAGTTGGGAGTCCACAGTCACAGATTTGTCTTCTTCAAATGTTTCGGTCACCTGTCGAGAACCATCAAGACTAAGAACAACGAAATCTCGAGAAGCTCTAAACAAGGGCAGCATCAAAAGAAGATGACATGTCTCCTGTGCAGAAAAATCTCTCTCTCCAATAGTGCTTGTTAATAGCTTTTGCACTACTTTGAGTGGTGTGGCATCCTCTTTGATGCTTTTCATGATTGTACTGTATACTTCTTGCAGACCTTTTGAACGAGGCTCAGATTTGGTAGCATATTTTGCCACATACTTGATGACTTTGTTTCTGGACACAATGTACTGCATATCAACATTGGCTCTCCAAGCTGACAATTGTACTGGGTTGTAGGCATTCAACAAATTGTCATTTCTGGAAGTCAGCACTACAGGTTCACCTTCTTGTGTGGTGATAGTAGTCACTTGCTGTAATGGTTTGGGGTAGCCGAACCTGCACTCCTGCTTGCCTCTCTTACGCTTCAAGCAATATGATGTTGAGCATCTTGTGTGCCGTTGGCAAGTAGCAACTAAATCAACCAGGTCCATTTCCAAGTTATTTATGCCTTGGTATTGTTGGTTGCACACATGCGGTTTAATCTTAGGTAAGGGAATAGAATTGATTATGTTGTTCCCATCAGCAGGAATTCCTGGGTTCATTGTACTAACCAGGCCATCAACATATGCAGTAATCCTCTCAGCAGCATCCAACAATTCAGCACTGTCATCAGATGACAATAGTTTCTCAATGTCTGGTGCATTGTGCAGCCAAGCTACACCATGTACATGAGGAGATCCCCTGTGCTGCCACTCGAATCTGAACCAGTAATCTGTGGCTCCAAGAACATCCACATAAAATGTTTTCATGAACTTGCTAATTCGTTCATAGAAAAACCAATCGGCAATGGCCGGGTTGTTATTGACTGCAGAGCTGCGGCTGGAACTTTCATCTGGATTTTCAGCAATCAAACGAGCCAGCTCAGGCCACTGATTGTCAGCGGCACTATGAGTGAAAAATACAGTGGGCATACCGAGACAGTCAATCATGGAAATGAGCCTACTTCGCTGCTTGAACCAAAATTGCTTAGTTCCACGTAAGCTGGTGGCATAATGTAGTACTCGCTTGCTGAGCTCTTTCCCTCCACTACTGATCATTTCCTTCAAGTCTTCCAAAGACAGACGTGCATCTTTTGGGTGTTGCTTTATGTAAATCTTACCAGTTTGGAGAGCACGCCATCTCATTTCGGTGTTGAGAGCAAAATATCGAAAACGAGGATGTTTGGCAAACCTGCCATCTTCATAACGCATCAAATGCTTGAAGTAATTCCCCACCGTTACAGTACGCTGTCTTGGAGCCAAAAAATCACCATTACCAGTGGGAAACAATGTAGGGAAGGCACAGGAGATGTATCCTTCGGTGACAAACTCGTTTATTGGAGTGTCCCCTCGAGACGGCCATGGAATTATATTGTCTGGATGCGGTTTTTGTCGCTCCTTTATGGACTTCTTGACAGTCTCTTCTTCTGTGCCCTTTTGCACAGTAATTGGAACAAAGGATCCCAATTCTTGATTACTTTCATCATTTTCCTCTTGTTGCTGGCTTTTGTCTTCAATTTTGATGGATGCATCTTCAATAGTGGTAATATTGGAAAGATTTCCATCAATAGGGAGCTGCTTAACTTCTTCCATATCAATTGTCACATCACGATAATACTTGTTGTGCTGTTTTAGCCACAGGAGAGCATGTAGGACAACTGAGCGTCTCACTCTAAAGTCCTTGTGAGTATTATCTGAGCCATGTTTCCTCACGATCAACACATCAAGATTTTTTGTGTTTCTTGGAAGGCTGGACGCAAAAGAAGTGACATCCTGTGGCAGGTTGATTACATGGCCTTTGTATCCATACTGACCACGGGGTAGTCGATAGATGGACATTAGTGGCATAACAGTCGAGATCAACATTTCCTCTGCTTGTGACAACCCCTTAATTTTGAATATAAATATAAACATATAAACATTATTTTATGGTACTCAGTTATATATCAATAGATCAATATAATATATATATTTAATAATTATGCTTCACAGCTTATTAGAATGCTTTTATTGCTTTAATGTAATTTAAATTTTTTACTCAGATACAGTTACATGGATGGAATAACTATAAAATGTGTATAATGTGAGGATGCATTTATATTATGCAATGTTTATTATTAAAGTGATTTCAACGGGTTAGTTCTGTAATACAATAGAAAATTCAAATTTATGTCACAAACCTGTAATTCATTGGGCACTGCTCCAGGATTCATATTGTTTTCAGAGGAATAAAGTTTTGGGTTTGCTTTGTCTCGATAACATCGTATACATGTAGTTGACAGTGATGCCATTTTAGTGCCAGGAAATTTTTCTGAGCATACAATACATATTGTTGACTCGATTGAAGACATTTCGTGATGAAATTTGTCCATCTTCTCTTTCACAACTTTATCTTTAAGAATGGCTTGATGAATTAGAGGAGCAGTTTCATTATTATGTAAATGTTCAGCATTGATAACTTTTAATAGTGCATCTTGAGCAAATTGTCGTTTATAGACACTCATGTTTTGAAGTCTAGCAGATTTTTGTTCTGGAGTTTCATTGGCCAAAGCATTTTCTTTATAAGCACATTGACGCTTCAGTCGAACAGCTCGTTCATCTGGAGTTTCATTGGCCAAAGCATTTTCTTTATAAGCACATTGACGCTTCAGTCGAACAGCCCGTTCATCTGATGTTTCTTTAGCCATTTTTTTTTCCTGCAAATTGTTCTGATGTTTCAGTCGAGCAGCCCGTTTGTGTACAGTTTCGTTTGCTATTTTTTCTTCCTGAAGAGTGCTTTGATACTTTAGTCTAGCAGCTTTCTCTTCTTGTGTTTCCTTGGCTAAGCGTTCATCTTTAAGAACACTCAGGCGTTCCAGCCGAGCAGCCCTGTCATCTCCGGTTTCATTGGCTAAATGTTCTTTTTGCAAGATCCTCATATTTTGTAGCCTAGCAGATCGATTCTCTTGGCTCTCAACTGCTAGTCTATGTTTTTGCTGAATTCTCATTTCATTTAATCTAGCAGCTCTTCTATCAAGGGATTCTTGTGCTAGTTTGCTCCTCTTATGCTCTAATCTAACTTCTTTGTGCACTTCGGATTCATTTGTTTCATCAATTTTTCTGTTTTTTCGTCTTTGCTCAGTTTCTAGAGGACTTTCTGCTTTGCGTTTAGCCCTGTCCTTTTCATTTCTTTTTTTTAGGCGGGCTTGCCTTTCTTGTTCGGTTTCAGCCCTCCTCAGTTCTTGTGCCCTCTGGTTTTTTTTGTCAAGGCGAGCCCGTTTTTCATTCGCACTTTCCTTTTTCAGGTTGGGATTATCGAGCTCCATTAGTTATAAAGCACAAAACCTTGACAAGTAAAAGAAAATAAGAATAAAATAAATGAAACACAGCCACACAAATTATAGAACTTAGCCTTAGTTCGCCTAATCCACACCGCAATTGCTGTAGGAATCTCGTATCCAGGTAGCAATAACGCGGGTGCTCAGTTTATTTGGTTTTTATACAACTCAGAAAAATAGCTGCGCAGTACGTGCAAAGAGTAAAAGGCAGGAGAAATGTTCTCGGCGCGACTACCATCGGTTTTGTGTAGTTTGCGCATGATCAGTAGCTACTTAGCGGTTAGATTTGTCACCTGCTTTAATTAACAATGGAACCAGAGCCTATGGCAGAACAAGTGAGTAGATTATTTAGGAGAAGAATTGTATCAGTTGTGATATAATTGTGTTAGAATGGAAGACAAAGACAAAAGGATGTGATTCCTGAGCCCCCAGTGGCTCAGGAAATAAAAAAAGTTTTAAATAATAAAGTGAGTAGATAGCTATATAGTATTAAAATTCTCATAATTTACTTCATTTTAATACAGAAAAAAAGAAGAAGAAGAAAAAGAAATAGGTAAGTCATCATGGTTTAACCGGTAGCTGTTATGATATGATGCACTTTTTTTGTAGACAGCAGCAATACCACCATCAGCAGAAGAGCAAATACATTATTGTATTTAAATAACTTATTTATCTTAACTGTCCATATTAACTTATATATCTTAACTCCATATTAACCACTTAAAATATATATTTTAACCAATTATAAACATATAATATATGCTTTAAAATGTGTAATCTTTGTATTATCATGAAGAGTTATGTGATGGCTATCTAGCTGGCTCAAAACTCAGAAGTTTGTGGTTGTGGGCATAGCGCCCTCCATGGTTTTAAAAGTGGTCACACCTTGAACAAGTCTACAATGGTTCTCTTCAATATAGGACCAAATGTAAATTTGCCATTTGAATGCTATCAGTTAGAAATTGGACTCAATAAGTACACAAGACGTAACTGTGTAGGCAAAAAATCAGATAGGTCAGAGACAAAAACCTAACCTGTCAATAAAGGTAAAGATTTTTCATTAGCTAAGCAGTCCTTGTAACACACGGCACCTTCACATACACTTGTTCACTTGATATACCAACACAAGACTTACTTTCTTCAGTGATTTGGCTATTGGACAATGAATTTTCAGGTCAGAACAATACTGTTGAGTAGGGTTAACTATGACAAATAGCGCATTAACCAAGATAACTCACACCAGCCAGAAAATTAATTAGTATCTTCTCCTATGTAAGACTTAAGATTAGGCTAGAAATCAGACACAACTTAAACGGGTAAAATGGAGTGGACAATGAATTTTCCAGTAAATGCTGTTGTACACCTACACAAGACTTACCTTCGTGGTTAGTCTAGTGGACAATGCATTTTCAAGTAAATACTGTTGCGCACGGCTTAGAACCATGACAAAGAGCGCATTGGCTTACCACCGCCACTAACTCGAATAGAAATGGAAGTCCCTTAAGTTTTCAAGTTTTAACTGCACCAGCAAAAGAATTCAAAACGGTAAACAATTCAATTTCTAGGGTGATACGGGTACTGATCGATAAACCAGAGGATTCTGTTTAGTGCAATTTGGGACAGGGTCGACAACCGAACTAACACAAAAACGCGAGGGTCAAAGTACAAAAATGCCTTACGTACGTCCATACATATATACAAATAAATAAACTGACATCCCCGATTTTCGATTGTGTTACCCCTGTAAGTGTCTCGCTCGCTACGCTCGCTCGCCAATTATATAAACAAATAAACAAACATCCCCGATTTTCGATTGTGTTACCCCTGTAAGTGTCTCGCTCGCTACGCTCGCTCGCCAATAAAATAATTGTGAAGGAGTCAGCGCCTGTACAGGCTGTGTGAAGGAATGAGGCGCAGGCCAGGCTGGGGATGTGTATCTAGAATGGATTTTTTGAGTTTGTAGAAAGAGGTGACTGGATCAGAAAGATTTACATGGATCATACGGCTACGGAATTAGCCTGAGCCAATAAAAGTAAGAGAATTATAGTAACATTGATAGAGCAGCATGCTAGATGAAGTGTAAGGTTATGCTAAGGCCACACAAAGTAATCAGTTTCTCTGGCAATCACTAGCTACTGAAAAGCAAGTGGAAAACAGCTTTTTTTTTCATGGTCACTGTTGCACTGGAAAAAGACTGGATGTTACTGGGTATATTGACTACTCGCCACTCTCTGGCTATACAAGTTTTTGTTGAAGCAAGATCAGAATTGACACTAACATAGCTTATACTTGCCTACTGTCCTGAACGCTGCATGCATGTCCAGGACTGCCATGGACTTTCCCAGTCCTCAAAATCATTTGAGACTATTGAGGACATCCCAAAGAATATAAGGCGAAATCCCATGAGTAGAAGACTAGTGATGTGCTTAAGCATAAATGGCGAACGAGCCTAAAACTACACTATTGTTAAATGATTGATTATAACTTCTACACTTAGCTAAGCTATTAAAAAAAGGTCGAGTATTTTTAATTAGCCATGTATACGGTATAGGGGTTTTAATGCCATAGTAACCACTCACCGCAGCTGTTGAAAAAACAAACAAAAAACAAACAAACAACAACAACGAACAATTCACAGTATTTAAATGTTTTCTTTGATTCTTTAGCTAAGTAGTAGCTGTACCGCACAATATTTTAACACAATTGGACATACCTACACAAGACTTACCTTCGCGGTTAGTCTAGTGAACCATGCATTTTCAAGTAAATACTGTTGTGTAGGGCTTATAACTATGACAAATAATGCATTAACTTACCATGCCTCTAACTCTAATAGAGATGGAAGTCCGGTAAATATATAAGTTTTAACTGCACCCACAAAAGAATTCAAAGTGGTAAACAATTCAATTTTTAGGATGATACGGGTAGTGATCAATAAACCATAGGATTCTGTTTACTGAAGTTTGGGATAGAAACAGGGCCGACCACCAAACTAACACAAAAATGCCAAGGTCAAAGTACATAAATGATATACGTACGTCCACATTATATATAAACTAGTGGTGTGCCTGAGCACAAATATCGAGTGAGCCTGCTAGTTAGGTAACATAAAACTACAGTATTGTTACTATGTTTTAGCTTAGTTCATGTAAAACATTATAATAGTAGTTATGACCTTTTATTTCAGCATACAAATACAAAATTACTGGTATTGAATTTTTTTTTTTTAGAGTGTATTAAGTAACATTCTAAACTGGCCTTTGAATTAGTATAACCTTTATCCCTATAATCTAGATTTACTGCCTCCAGTCTCTCATGCCATCGTGCTGCCTCAAGACCCCAATTTAGGCCCACCTCCTGGTGCCACGCCTTCTGTTCTTCCAGATGCTGCTCAGGAAGATGCCCTTGGAGACATTTTTGGTGGCATGGATGGAGGTGTAGGTGAGTTTCAAAAATAATAATAATAAGAATAATAATAATAATAATGATATAATAAGGCTAACAGGTTTTTGTTTGTTTGGTTGTTATTTTTTGTTGTTTTTGTGTGTTAGTGTTTATGATAGGACTAAATTTCTATAGTCGCTTGTTTAATAATGTCTTACACTATATCATTGCCAGATATGGTTGGTGCAATGGATGGCAGTATGCCAGGGTTTGAGTTTGATATTTCTGATATCAACATCCACGAAGAACTCAAGAAGTCCCAGGTAGACTACTCTTCCACGCAGGAGGACACCACCCCCAAGGCCACTGGATACCTCATCTCTACCTCCCCTCCCGGGGACCTCCCGGCAGAATTCTGGGGGCATGATAGACCTCAGAGTGTGTGTTCCATGTTTAAAGTTCTTTTGCACTGCCACCGCTCTGAGAAGGCTATTCCTGACAGCCCACAAGAGACTTTAGGGTAAGTACATGTTCTTGGACATTATGTCAAACATATAGATAGGACAGCCCACAAGAGACTTTAGGGTAAGTTCATGTTCTTGGACATTATGTCAAACATATAGACAGAATCCAAGCATCTTGTTTGCTTAAGTCGGCAAAGATATGGGGGTGGGAGGGAGGCATGTCTGAAGTAACTATTGGATTGGGAGTCTTTTTACTTTATATGACCCCTAGGTTTATCATGTGACCCTATGGTTATTTCGTGTGACCCCTGGTTTATTTCATGTGACCCCTATAGTTATTATGTGATCCCTTGGTTACTTTGTGTGATCCCTGGGTTACTTCGTGTGACCCCTAAGTTACTTCGTGTGGCCCCTAGGTTTATCTGTGACCCCTTATGGCTACTTCATGTGACCCCTAGGGTAACTCATGTGACCCCTAGGGTAACTTATGTGACTCCTAGGGTAACTCATGTGACCCCTAGGGTAACTCATGTGACTCCTAGGGTAACTCATGTGACTCCTAGGGTAACTCATGTGACTCCTAGGGTAACTCATGTGACTCCTAGGGTAACTCATGTGACTCCTAGGGTAACTCATGTGACTCCTTGGGTAACTCATGTGACTCCTAGGGTAACTCATGTGACCCCTAGGGTAACTCATGTGACTCCTAGGGTAACTCATGTGACTCCTAGGGTAACTCATGTGACTCCTAGGGTAACTCATGTGACTCCTAGGGTAACTCATGTGACTCCTAGGGTAACTCATGTGACTCCTAGGGTAACTCATGTGACCCCTAGGGTAACTCATGTGACTCCTAGGGTAACTCATGTGACTCCTAGGGTAACTCATGTGACTCCTAGGGTAACTCATGTGACTCCTAGGGTAACTCATGTGACTCATTGTTTTTATGTCTGTTTGCTTTCAGTTCCACTCTGTTATGTTTTGATGCTCTATCATGGCTGACCGTGGACCATTGCACCAGACAGAGGAGAACATGTCTCCCCCTTCACCTCTACATCCTCTCTAAGCTCTATCGCCTCTTTACTGTCCTTGATCAAACAACTTCGTAAACCTCCATGCATTATCCTCAAAAAAATCTTCTGCATATTTTCTTCTTCTGACACAGAATGCAAATGGCTTTCGAAACTGCAAAGATGATATATAATTGTTAGCTGTTTTTCTCAATTTTGATATTGGTATTTAATAGTTATTTGTTTAAAAGAATTATTAATTTGTAAATGACATGACAGGACACGTTCATCTATTCTTTGACAGTTGCTTCACTTTGTCACAAATTATGTAGACTTTAAAACTTGACTCTCTGCACAATGTTACAAGTTGTGTATCAATCATGCATCAGTTTTTCCCTTTACTTGTTCATTTTAACTAAGTATATTGGAGTAAGTTTATTTTTTTTCTTTGTATTCTTTATGTTTTTAAAGAAATATCATCTGAGTTTTGCCGTCATTTTGAATATTTTGTTTTGTTAACATCAATGAATAATAAAATTAAAGTCTTCAATAATATGACAGAGTATTGCAGTGGGCTCAACGTAAAGTGAACTTGCACGTAATATTTAGCGCTATTCCTGTTGCTCACGTGGTTCACTGGCAGCATAACATAACGATTTTACTTTCCCAAGTTACGAGATACTGTGAAACATGGAACCCATGTATGTACATTCTTCCCAAGCAGTTTACTCTAATTGTGACAATCTAATTGATATATAGTCTGATCTACTGTTCAATACAACCCAAAGTCCTGAAAGGTGTTCGAGGTCCCAAATGTAATTAGTACATACATGTATATTGTGTTCCAGTCTGGAGGCGACATTTAGTTCTATGGAGGCGACATTTAGCTCTGGAGGCGACATTTAGCTCAGGAGGCGACATTTAGCTCAGGAAGTGACATTTAACTCGGGGGCGCCGTTTGTGTCAAACCCCAAATTATGACGCTAGCTACCAATTGAGGGCTACATTTACCTCTGGCAGATTTAAGAAGCTACATATAGCTAGAGGCGACATTTAGGTTAAAAGACGGCTCAGGGGGCTACATATAGCTCAGGAGGCGATATTTAGCTCCGGAGGCGACATTTAGTTCTATGGAGGCGACATTTAGCTCTGGAGGCGACATTTAGCTCAGGAGGCGACATTTAGCTCAGGAGGCGCTATTTAGCTCAGGAGGCGACATTTAGCTCAGGAGGCGCTATTTAGCTCCTGAGGCGACATTTAGTTCTATGGAGGCGACATTTAGTTCTATGGAGACGACATTTAGCTCTGGAGGCGACATTAAGCTCAATATTTGTCATTTATTACTTGGCCAGATTCATGTGGTAATTGGCCATGTATTGTGAAATAATAAAATAGTGATGTTTATTCTTGACTGTGGACGTGAATTTTCCATTCTTAACCCTGCAATTTTTAATAATTGAATCAAATTCAAGTTTAGAAATACTTGCATAATAAATGTATGGGCAGCTTTTAAGCCCCCTTTCCAGAGGATTTGTCTATGCCTATTTTATTTTCCTGCATAACTAAACTTAGCTTTCTAGTGACCTTAATTAGACTCATCACAAGAGTAAGCTCTAGAAAATCACATAGACAAATATTGCTGGAATTTCTTTGGGAGATATAGCCAGGCACATTAAAGCCATGAGAAATATAAGCAACTTTTTCTTCGAATTAGCATTGATTAATAATGATTACTTAATGTGTGAACTTATATTAATGAATGATAGCTAGTTAGCTATAATCATACATAACAGCAGCTGAGGGTTAATGTATTGAATTTAGTGGTTATTGCTGCTTACTGAAGATAAATTAAATCAAGAAGACATTGCTTAAACATCTTCTGACATGAGAGACAGGGAGCTTGATGACATCATTTGAAATGTGTCACCCAGGTGTTGTTTACTTAAAAGGCATGTGATTTAGCTAGCTACTATAGGGTAAAAAATAGTGCAGAAATATAAGAGTTTGATAGTTTTTATACAATAATGATTTTAATCTTAGTTTTAGCACAAATGAAGACTTCAATTTTACCTTTAGTTTTTCCAATTTGTAGCTATCTTCAGGCACCTTTACATATAGCTATGTTTCCTGCAAAAGTTCATGATTCTGCAGGAATGTTTTAAGATACTTTTCTCAGTACTAGCTTCAGGATTCATGTTTTTAGGAAAAGTATAGATAGGCCACTTCAGATTCCCTGCACTTAGAGGGTCACAAATGTTTAGAATTTCCTTCTGTCACTAGCTACTAGTATAGTTGGATATACCAAATGAGCAACTACAACCATTTAATATCACTAATAGAAATGTAACAAAAGTAGACTGATTGTAGCTAGTAAGCGAAAGAGGATACAGTTAAAAAAACAAATGTGCACATGTTTGCACATGTGTTTGCTGTTGGAAATTTGGAATCTTCAATGAACCCCAATGCAGGAGGAGGGGAAAATCCAAGCGGTGGCTTGGATGTTATTCCTGTGGCAAATGACAATATATTTTCCAGCTTGAGCATGAAGGTTGCTTCATTCACAACTATTTCTCCACTGCTGGATTCTATACAAAAGAAAAACAAAAAAAGAAACTTAAAAAATAGATTAGACTATTCTTAATAGAGCGTTATTTTACCATGGATATCTTGAAGTAAATCCGTCCAGTATATCATTGCAGCTTCCTCTTTCCCTCTAGTATCACTCCCTCTTGGAGATCGCTTGGGCTCAAACAGATCATATAAATAAGAATCTGTCAACTTTATTTTAGTAAAACAAAAAGAGGTCTGAACAAATTCGGATATTGCTTAATGACACTCAGAATATTTAATGTGTCTGATAAACCACTACAAATTTGGTCTAACTAAATCTTCAACGGGTTTAGCAATGCCAACTTCAAATCGAAAATCGTATCGATCTTGAGAGAGTATATTTCTGAAAGATTGCTCAGACACACAATGTTGCAACTAAAAGGAAAAACAATTACGTAATGTAAATTAGTAATAGCTAAAGAAACGACAAACCTCTTCAAGGGACTTCCTTATAACATCATCTGGAACCTCCTGAACATCTGGATTAACTCCTTCAATGCCTTTAACAATATAGTCTGCTACACCAGCTGAAAAAAAATGAGGAGCTGGCCCTCCGTGTATCAAACTTAGGGCAATTATTACTCCAACATAATAATATGTTTTTCTTTCTAATTCAACTAAATTATGTCGAGGGCATTTAGCTGTATCAGAACCACAAAATAACGAGTTGTTTTCTGCAATTTCCAATAAAATATAATGAAAAAACTCCCTGGTCCACCAGCATCCACTGCTGGTTCCCCCACGAAAGTAACTTTTAAATGTTTTGTTAGACTAAGCTTTGCTCGCCTAAACATGTGAAGGGTGTCTTGTAAAATGTGGTTTCTTCTTACTGTAACCCACCTTTCTCTGTGTTCATCATCAGATGGTAAATATTTTATGCGATGATCTCGAAGAACATCCGGAAGCAAGACAGAGCTAAATAGTATAACAAAACCATTGCAATAAATGAAGTAAAAAATATTGAGATACCATGAAACCATTGTATTATTGTCATCAAAAATCAAAACAATATCTCAGCATCTTGATATAAACAATGGCTGAAGTTAGTGTTACCCATAACCCTCTCACAAGCAGGTTTATGACAACTAAAGGAGCTACAAATTAGCAATAAATATCTTGACTACGCATGCCAATTTGTAAGTTATATTGAAATTGTTAGTAATACTTCAATTGCTCTAAGCTGGAGTAGGAACAAAAAATTAACGTTGTTTTTAAAATTAAATTTTGTATTTAGAAGCATATGATGTTGTTGCAAATGAGTAGGTTTAGAGGGACCACAAGGAATTAAACAAACTTACCTTTCTTGAACAGGTGTAATTGGTGAACATGATGGAGGAGAAGGACTTAAACTCCATTCAGTGTCATATAATATGCTAGAACATGATGGAGGAGAAGGACTTAAACTCCATTCAGTGTCATATAATATGCTAGAATATGTACTAATAGCAACAACTAAAATGACAGCACAAAGTTAAATAAATACTTACTTATACTGCTTAGATACAAAACTTTAAGTTTCTTCATCTACTTGCCCAGCTGATAATATGAACTTGTACTGCAATTACTTTGGTCAGTTAAATCAACAACTTCCGTTTCATCAACCTACATAATGTAAGTTATAATTTAACAATTGCTGAACCATTTAACATTTCCTGACCTTTATCAGTGGCTCTTTAGCAAGGATGTAAAGTGGACTCTTTGCATTTTTTGAGACAATAGAACTAGCTGTCCATTCATAGTTAGGAGACAAAGCTGGAACAGTCAGCGGTTTTCCACCTGTTGGCTGCAATACATCAAAGGCAAATGTAGCAGACTCTCCCATAGGTTTTCTAAAAACAGAGCGAATTTCTTCAAATTTTTCTTTTGATTTTTTAGCTGACGTTTACTTAAGAAACTGGATGGCAAGTTGCGTTGTCTCCCAGAGGACACTTGAAAGCTTGAAGGCAGAGACAGAGTAGACATTCCACTGTGACTAATATAAACCAGAAATATTCATTGATTGATAAATAACTTCATTTAATTATAATCATACAGGTAATCCAGAACTTGGCACAGATAATTATTGCTTTGTATTTTACCTAATTCCTTTCTTTAATGATATGGTTTTATTATCAACCATTTCCTAAATACTTTGTTGCATACTACTTACACTAAATCTATTCAGTACTGGGCATGCACACAGTAACAAGACTGGAGCATTCCTAGAAAAGTACTAAGCTTGGAAACCTTCCCAGAATTTCCTCCAGAGACTTATTCTACTGTCGTGTTAGCTATATGTATTTTAAAATTAGGTTATTTAAAGTTTTCTATTGGGTAAACAAAGATCTACTTTTATATCTGTAAAATTTGGAGCTAGAAAGATGCAGCCATTAGCAGTGGATGTAATAGATGTTGTTATTGCTGTCCCCCAATCGTGTTCAGATAGTTAGATATACCACTTAGTGATATGCTCTCAAAGATAAGCACAGCACTAATGATCTATATTTTAACATGAATTTGTTTATGGATATAACCATAGAATGATAAAAATACAATTTTGAATTATTTAATGTATTTATCAGCTTTTCCTGAAAACCACTTTTCTAATATTTTTTAATATCAATCTGTCCAAATATACTTACTATTTATAAAAAAAACCCTGTAATTCCAGTGTTTGTATAGCATAGTATCATCATGCAAAAAATATGATACACACTAGTATACACACTGGTGTATAAGTAGCTACCATAATACATGTTATACATATATGGTATACACCACGTATACACTGGTATAATACATACTTCTTGCATGGTGTATATAATAATAATAATTTGTGGGAGTGGTTTTTGCTGTACTATCTTAACATAGCTTCCTATGGCCCTGGTCTGTCTGTCCATCAACCTAAATGTCGCCTCCTGAGCTAAATGTCGCCTCCTGAGCTAAATGTCGCCTCCTGAGCTAAATGTCGCCTACTGAGCTAAATGTCGCCTCCCGAGCGGGTTTTGACACAAACGAAGCCCCATAGGTTGGCTTATTACACCACATTTTGTCTTGACGATCACACTGTTTTCTCTATGTAGTATGTATAATATTATGATAGCTATTGTTGAGGTGGTCTGCTGTTTATCATTCTTGTCTTCAACTTGGATCAACATTGCCAGTGCTGTTGGAATTTGTGGTATCCTAAAGATTGCTTACCCAACAGTCTGTGTTTGTTTGGTGTGAGTCAGCAAGTGTGAAAATTTTCTACTGTGCCTAGTAATAATTTATGCTCGCAGATCAAGTTCTTCCTAGCTAGCTACTGGAATATTATAAAAACATCCTCCTTAGAAAATTACTGAAGCTTGCCAAGCAGCTGAACCGAGGAGTGAAAAAAATGTCAAATTGAATATTTCACTTATAAATTATTACTATTGCTCATCACTATCCTCTCAAAGGGCAATTAAACTGAGTCAAGACTTTGACACATTCATGCTGGGTTTGAAATGTGCATAATGTAAGCCCTACAATGGCAGCTACATGTGCATGTGGGTATTAAATTGTCAGTAAGGTAGACACCACAAGTGTTACATGTTTTGTCTGAACTTGTAAAGATAGTGAAACAAAAAGTCATTAGAGGAACAGAAGAAGACATTTTATTAACGTGTGTGTGTGGAAGTTGCAGCATTTAGTATAATAGCCCCAGTTTCTAAAAACCCGAAATATCATGGCCTGCTGCTTATGTTGAAAGTTAGATTGACTAGCTAATAGTATTCTGGAGAGTTGCATTCATAGCACATCATGAAGGGAGTTGATTGTGGGAGAAGAGAATGCTTTGGGAACTATATTCTTGTTTGCAACACCAGAAATTGTGTTGTTTATCACCTAGTGGTGTTAATATGAGAGGTGAAGCGTCACTGATGTAACATCCTTCTTGGCAAACCTGAGGTGGCAGCGCATCAGTGATCTCAGTATTGCAGTGGAAGAACAATTTATACCATGACTAGCTCCCTGGAATCTTGCTTATAGTTCAGTGGAAGAACAATTCATACCATGACTAGCTCCCTGGAATCTTGCTTATAGTCCAGGTAGTGTATTAGACCAATGATGATACTTTATTAGCCAGCATAAATAATTTATAGAAGTACAAATATAATACTGGATGTGACTTATATCATAGAGAGAACACTGAAAAAAAATGAATATCTTAAAATGTTAAGTACACATTAAGCCAATACCTGAGCGCTGTTAGATTGGGCTTTAAGATAAAGTGATTTTCGTTTTAAATATTCCTGGTACCTCTGGATTCCGTATTCCATGAAATCAAAGTCTAACGTGGAGTTTTTCGCCTGAAACATGGACCACACAACCCAGAACAAATGGCACCCTAACACAAATTTACGAACATCTTCATACACTTCGTTCACGCCTCTGGCCATTATGTCCGCAGACTGGTCACATTTGCCCTGCAACTTGGCTGCTTCTTCCAGGTACATCTGTATCCATCTCTTTTGTACACCTTCCTCTGGAAAACATTCGTAATTAACCTCTTCAACACCAGCGAATTCACAGAAGTGGTTGGCAATATCGAAAGCGAGGTAGTTAGGTCCAGAATACTCGAAATCCACCAACGACACTTGGCCTGTGGTGTTGTTGTAGATGATGTTTCCACTATGGATATCATTGTGGCACAAAACTACTGGTGAGCTACTGCTTTTTATTATTTCTTTTAGCCACTCAATTTCCGATTTCAAACGCTGTGTAGATCCAATTGAATTGACAAACGCTTTCTGAGTGTCTGGATCAGAGAAAGTATAAGGCATATGGGCTAATAACTGGTAAATCTTCAACCATAGAAAAGGCTCCCTCCCTTTGAAATATGAAGGGATATCTAAAGAATGAAGTTTGGCTGTTAATCGAGCTATTTTTCTCATCATACTCCAATCTTCCGTTGCCTCTTGAATTTCTAAGCGCCGTCCTGGACAAAATCCATAACAAAGACCGTTTTTTAGTTGTGCATACACTGGGGCACAAAACCCAGCTTGATTGAAACACAGCATAGAGACAACTTCATCTATTCTATCAATGATCTTTTCAGTTCCTTCTCCATTAAGTCTCAAGAGAACGACGTTGTCTTCTTCAGCAGCTTCGTTCAATTCTAACCCTTCAGGATAGAAGGCCACCAAAGTGTTTGTGACCCCACTCTTGAACACTTGAAAGGTCAAAGATTCCGGCTTCCATTCAGGTTTAATTAGAGGAAGAATTTGTGAGTAAAACTGTATTTCATACGAGTTTTTAAATAACTCCACATCAGATAGAAATCGCCATCTGTACCCGTTCGCAGCGGCCATTTCACCGACGCCTCGCCTCTGCTGTTTCCCCATCAGGTGGTGAATAGCTCGGTTATAAGGTAGAAAAACTCGCGAAGTAGCTGCACAGACCCCTGCAATTGCGCGCGCTACGTGTGCATCGCATGGAAAGAAGGAGGAGCTGTAGACGAGCTCCAGTTACTGGAAGTGTGCTATAAGGAGTCAGCGCCAGTACAGAAGGCTGTGCGAAGGAATGAGGCGCAGGCCAGGCTGGGGATGTGTATCTAGAATGGATATTCTTCTGAGACTACCAAGATTATTTTGAGTTTGTAGAAAGGGGGTGACTGGATCAGAAAGATTTACATGGATCATACAGCTACAGGATTAGACCTGAGCCAAATAAAAGTAAGAGAATTATAGCAACATTGATAGAGCAGCATGCTAGATGTAGTGTAGGGTTATCCTAAGGCCACACGAAGTAATTAGTTTCTCTGGCAATCACTACTGAAAAGCAAGCGATCAGAATTGACACTAACATAGCTTATACTTGCCTACTGTCCTGAAAGCTGCATGCATGTCCAGGACTGCCACGGACTTTCCCAGTCCTCAAAATTATTTGGGACTATTGAAGATGTTCCAAAGAATATATGGCGAAAATCCCAGGAGTAGAAGACTAGTGATGTGCTTGAGCACAAATGGAGAGCGAGCCTAAAACTACACTATTGTTAAATGATTGATTATAACTTCTACACTTAAGCTATTAAAAAAGGTCGAGTATTTTTAATTAGCCATATATGTGGTAAAGGGGCTTTAATGCCATAGTAACAACTCGCCACAACTGTTTGAATTGAAAAACAAACAAACAACAAACAAACAAAACAGTTCACGTTATTTAAATAAATGTTTTCTTTGTGATATTCTTTAGCTAAGTAGTAGCTGTACCGCACAATACTTTCACACAACTGGAAATACATACACAAGATTTACCTTCGTGGACAAATAATGCATCAACTTACAACTGCCACTAACTCTAATAGAAATGGAAGTCAGGTAAGTCTGCACCCGCAAAAGAATTCAAAGCGGTAAACTATTCAATTTCTAGGATGATACGGGTAATGATTGATAAACCAGAGGATTCTGTTTAGTGAAGTTTGGGATGGGGACGGAGCAGACCACCAAACTAACACAAAAATACCAGAGTCAAAGTACAAAAATGACATACGTACGTCCACTATATAAACAAATATCCACAATTCTCAATTTGACTACACTGTATAGTGTCTCACTCGCTTTGCTCGCTCGCCAACAACTAATTCCAACCTGGGAATACCTGGAGGACAAAGATCTCACGTGTGGGACTACTTGGGATGTCCACTGTTGTCCCAGAAAAGGAGACCAAATCCTAGTCCTAAAAGTCTCTAGAAATAAGTTGGGACTACTTGGGATGCCCCCAATTGTCCCAGCAGAGGAGACCTATAAATCCCAGTCCTAAAAGTCCCAAGAGACTACTTGGGATGTCCTCAGCAGAGGAAACCCATAAATTTCAGTCCTAAAAGTCCCTAGAAGTAAGTTGAGACTACTTGAGATGTCCCCAGTTGTCCTACCAGAGGAGACCCATAAATCCCAGTCTTAATAGTCCCAAAAGTGTTGAGACTACTCAGGATATCCTATTTATACCATCCTATTATAAACTAGTGATGTGCTTCAGCACAAATGATGGGCGAGCCGCCATTGTGCACAAGTAATTCACGCAAGGTAGAATCTGATGAAAGTCCTAAAAGTAGCTACAAGTAGATATATAGTGATTACTTTCATCTAAACGACCTACAAAAAGCACTCCAGCAACTTCAAAAATGGCCAAGTTTTTAAATGACATATGGTAAAGGACTATAATACCATAGTAACCACTCTCCTCGATTATTTGACTTGGAAAAAAAAAGACAAAAAACAAAAAACAAAACAAACAAAAAAAGTACATGCATTTCTAAGGAATTACCACACATTTTATAGTCTTATCCTAAATGGTGACTTGCTTACTACAGGAGTAGCCAAAGAAGCTGTGTAAAGGCAACTAATATGTTTATTTGGTAGTTGTTATATTGTACTATTCTTTAGCTAAGCAGTAGCTGTAACACTCAGGACTTTCACACACACTTGTTCACTAGATATACCAACACAAGACTTACTTTCATGATTTGACTATAGGACAATGGATTTTCAAGTAAGAACAATACTGTTGCATAGGGCTATAACTATGACAAACAGCATATTAGCCTAGATAACTTACCACCACCGCTAATTCGAATAGAAAATGAACTCATAAGTTTGTAAGACATAACTGCATCTGCAAAAAATCAAGTATGTCAGATACAACCTAATTCAAAGGGGTAAACAATTGATGATACGGGTAAAGGTCACTACACAAAGGATTCTGTTTAGTGGAATATGGGACGGGGTCGACCACTAAGCAAACACAAAAAATGTGAGGGTCAAAGTACAAAATGACATATGTACATCCACACATATAATATACAAACAAATATCCCTGATTCTCAATTTGACACCACTGTATAGTGTCTTGCTTGCTTCACTCACTTGCCAATGATGTGCTAGGTAGAATAATACTTGTTTATTGCTGTGATTTAGAACTTGAGATCACTGGCTTTAACAACTATAGTCTTTCATTTCACTGAAGGATCGGCACAATTTTATGTTGGGAGGCAGGGAAGACTGCCAAGTGGAAACTCTCCCTCCTTAATTGCTCACATGATTATGACATGATGAAAGAGGTGTTACTTACAAAAGCTAGTTCTTACACAGACCTGATAGCTTTGTGTGTTTTTTTTTGTTTTGTTTTTATTATTTTTTTTTTTTTATTAGCCCAAAACTCAAAAACACATTATTAAGTGAGGGAAGTTATACTGATGAAGTCACAAGTTGAGTACAGCTATAAGCTGCCTACACCCTCTGGCTTGTAGTAAAGGTTTTTACAAATATGCAGACATAACTTTGAGCATGATGAGTGGCTTTAGCTGAGAGCATAATGCTGATGTAAGCGGATCACGACTTATCAAATACTGTGAATATCAGCAAAGCCTTAAAAGGCAAGATTCTAGTCGGAGTTGAATGAGTTACAGAGGGTACTAAACACTACTTCTACAGCAGATGGATGGCATATATTTTTTCTTGTGTGCTGCCCAATTTAGTTATCTCTCTTCATTTGCACCACTCAAGATTTTTAATTTTGGTGACACCGTACAGTGAGAAATTGACATGCCAACTCATGCAGACAAGCACTGGCCAATCATTCATACTCCTACTCTAAACTGATGAGGAATTCAATGATCTAAGTATATAGCAGAAATTTATCTAATTACTAAGATCTTTCACTTTTTACAAGATCCATTTGAACCTCAAGGCAGAGCTTGCTGAGCGTATGGGATTAGCAGAGGTCTCTATTGAGTTAGGAGTAAGTGGTGGAAATCTGTTAGCTGATGGGAAAGTAATGGATACCATTAAGATAAAGTGTCCTAGAGGAATCAATGTCACCTGTTTCAGGCATGCCTTTACTTTTGTGAGATCCAGCTATGTTTGAAACCCAATCATATAAAAAAAGTGGTTAATAACCACTTGGTTATTATTTGTACAACAGCTCTAAGACAAAACCAAACTATTAGGACAACCCACATTTAGTAGTGTTGGTAAGATACTTTTTGATACACAGTGATAGATCAGAAAAACTCATCCTTCCATTATGTCTTCAAACCCTAAGTGGCATCTATAGATGCTGCCATTGAGTGTTCCCTCTTGCCTGCTCCTCCTCATCCTTTCTTGGGGTCAATAACTCTAGTCTTGAAAAATATTTGACTACCAATTGACATAAATTAGTTTCTTTGATTTCCCAGTGGGAAATAAAAGCCGGTTCATCAGAAGTATAATTGTGATTGTATCTCTCTTCAAAAAGTGTTTTAAATGTGATCATGGACCTACGTATATACAAGTCAAAAGTAATAGGAACTGATATTAATCTAAACCAGTGTCTGAAGATTCTGAAATTAGGCTCAACCTGTATGGTCCAATGGAAGTGCTATTACTATACCAGCAGTATCACTAGATGAACTATTCTGATGGCTGTTATTAACAGAGGAAGCACCACTGAGGCTGTTATATTTGCCAGTGGCCAGCTGAGTCTGAAATTTAAGTCTGACTCAAAACACCTCAGTTTACTCAGCTGCCAAATTGAAACCTTCAGAGTTTAGTGCATACTCATGTATAGTAGCTATATCAGCTACACTCTGAGCAGCTATAAGCTACTCAACTTGTGACGTCATACAAACTTCCTTCACTTCATTATGCATGGGAGTATGGGGTATTGTTAGGTCAGTCTATCTTAGAAACACTTATCCCAGCACTTTCAAATTTTTACATGGGTTAGCTACTAGTTTGTTTCTATAAATTAAAATTAAAAGCATAGAAATGGGTGTCAGTTATACTGAAACATATACCAAAAATACTGAAGCAAGATGCTAAAGCTACTGAAATCAACCATTGAAGGTTGGAAGCTCTGTTGATAGGAACACTGAATTGAGGTCTGCCTTCTGTTAGCAATTTGAAAACATTACATGTATTGCTTAATATGCAAAAGCATATCAATTGGTTGAAGAAGTGCGGAATATTTGAAACTATAGTCGTTTGAGTAACATACCCAATACCGCTCTTAACTGTGAAAATATCTTCATTTGATACAGAAGTATATCACTAGGAGAATATCACAGTCTTCTGATCTTTGCATCCAATGAATAATAGATTTATTATGTACTGTGAATACAGTTTCTTGTGCCAATGAACTGGGGGACAGAGTAATAACCCAACATGATAACTATGTGGCAACAGGTATGCCGCCCAATCAAAATTAGTATTTGTATGTTTCCTATAGCCTAGAGCCATGGTACAAGTTAGTTGCACCCCTCCGTTCACTCGGTACGGGATTTACACTATCCTCAGGCTTTTGGCCCTTGGTTGTGTAAACAACATCACCTGCTGAATGGGAAGAGATACACATGATAACTTTTTTTAAGTTGTTGTGACTCCAACTTTACAATTTTGTTGTTGTTTATGAATTCATTTGAATGCTTCACAAAAGCAATGCAATTTATTTCGGAAGTCATAAAGAATTGTTATAGCTGAGTGTACTTGCTATAGCTGATGCATTTAATTCTCTTGGTACAAGTTCAACATAATGTTATTATGATATTCTATTCCTGATGTGTTTGCAGAGGCAGCAAGAGGTGATGGCGCAATTACAATATTCAAACCAGACAACAGAAAGTGTCTCATCTTCCATCAGGACTGGGATTTAGACAACCAGCTTAGTACATATAAGCTCTCAGAACTGTCTATGATTCACAGCGATCTTGAACGATTTTATTGAACTCACCAGACAATGAAAATAATCTCAAGACTCAGACAACTTTATATTATAACCAATTCACCTTATTCTGATATATGTAGCTACCAGGAGTTGCCAAGGCGTATAAATGTCTGAAATGGTACCACCCCAAATAAAGCACTTCATTATCTCCATGCTCTTCTTGTATAAGGGTCTTGTACTGTTCCAGTTAACTTTGTGACAATGTGGTGGTCACTATGTATATGAGGTTCTGGTCAATTCACCAAAACAGACATTAGAAGTCTAATTACTTTTTATTGATATGACAGGAGAAGCTCATGTCAGTGAGTTGTGTTTATACTAAAAACGGTAGTGGCTATAATAGCTATGTACACAACTAGATAGCTATTATAGCCACTACCGTTTCATTAGCTATTTACAATAACTGCAGTGGCTGGTAAGCACACAATATGAATAAATACAACAGTTTAAAGAAACCAGTGGACTCGAATTAGTAAGGAAATAAAGTCACCAAAATGAAAATTTTCAATGTACCTGTTACAACGGGGTGCTTAAATAACACCTCGCGAGGTGTTTACCAGGAGGCGTTGTCTGGACACCCCACTTTGAGCCTGCCCTCATAAGTTCCACACCAAATACATACTATACCAAGTGTTTGTGTCCCAGTGTATTGTTTGTGTTTCAATAGCTTACATTCTTGTTTGGTAAAGTATCGTCATCGTCATTTCCTCGTTTTTGATTGTAATCATTCATTTTTTCTTATCGTATAATTAGAGAGCAAAAAATACAAATTGTTGACAGTTTAAATGGTAGCTAGGCACTTGGGCTCTCGCGCTCCGAAGACAAGCTCCTACATAGATGGTCCTTCGAGCCGGATGCCCTGTATAGAACCGGCGATTCACTGTTAGTTATCTTCCGGAGCATTTGCGTTAGCAGTTTATTAGCTTTTCGGCGACCACGTGTTCCCTGCCTTCACATAACTGTATCGGCCATGACTGAAGACCCTGTGCGTGCTCTCTCGAGTCGCAAGAAAAAGCGAGGAACCGTAAAGGCCTCTCTTACTCGCATTAGTAACCGCTTGGGATGTTTTGGAACATTCTACCGACCTAAGCTCGGAAGAACCTCGACGCCTTACCACACGTCTGGAATCCTTGGTTGCAGAGTTCAAAGTTCATCACTACGCTGTCATTGACCTGATCGATGATGAAGCAGAGCTGGAGGCGCAACAAACTATTCTCGATGAACATGATGATTTCGTGGCTGCTCTCACCTCTCGTTTGGAAAATCTTTCAACCATTTGTTTGTCCTGAAACTCCAGTGAACCCAAGAAGGCTCTGAAACGTCTAAAAAATCTTGAAAGAGGATTGAAGGCTGTGCAAGATGGAACCTCTGCGCTTCCTACAGGCGAGGATGGCATCTGTCTACTACAGCAATACACTGAACAGCTTACAGAAATTAAAGCGGAATCTACCGATATACGTCGAAGTCTACTTACCTTTGAAGTGGAGGATGATAGTGAGCTTGGTCTTCTTCTCAATCACATTGAAAGGAATATATTTGATCTATCTCTGGCCATTAAGAAATTATTGCGAGCACACGACCCTCCTAGCATCTCTAGCATGCCGGATCCGAGTGGAGTCAAGCTTCCTAAACTTGATGTACCCACATTTGATGGGAACATGCTCAATTGGAAGACCTTTTGGGAACAATTTGATGTATCCGTGCATTCTCGAACTAACCTTACGGACACTGAGAAGCTTGCCTATCTACGCCATGCCCTCAAGGATGGGAGTGCTAAGACATCGATAGAAGGATTGTCTAGATCTGGTGACCACTATAACGAAGCTCTTACCTGTTTGAAATCACGCTATGATCGTCCTCGACTGATACATCAGGCTCATGTACAGAAGATCTTGGAAGTTCCCAACTTGAAAGATGGAACAGGAAGGGAATTACGTCGCTTACATGATGTGGCCCAGCAACATTTACGTGCACTTAAAGCTCTAGGCCATGAACCATCTGGTTCATTCGTTACCTCGTTGTTGGAACTTAAGCTGGATGTCAACACCATGTTCGAATGGCAACGCCATAGTCAATCATCTCATGACGTACCTCACTACAAAGAACTGTTGGAATTCATCAATCTCAGAGCACAGGCATCTGAAGTCTCAATGCCAGACTCTAGTAAAAGATCATTCAAATTTGAGCCCTACAAGAAGAGTTTCTCTAACCCGAAGGCCGTGGCATCCTTTGCAGCTAGTGCAGATTCATCGAGTATGTGTGTGGTGTGCAAGTCAGAAAGGCATCCTCTGTATGCCTGTCCCAAATTCAAGTCTTTGCATCACGATGACAAGAGATCAGCATTGAAATACAACAGGCTATGCATCAATTGCTTGAAACCAGGACACATAGTTCGGAACTGCAAATCATTGCATCGTTGTCGAGTTTGTCAGAGACCTCACCACACTCTCCTCCACCTTGAAGGGAAGACCCAATCCAGTGTTGCAAGTATTCCTGGTCAACTCCCTGCTGCGCCGGTCACTGCTGCGCCAGTCACTGCCACGCCTGTTGCTGCTGCGCCCATTACTGCCACGCCTGTTACTGCTGCGCCCATTACTGCTGCGCCAATCCCTGCTGCACCCATCACGTCTTCACACGCTGCTACAGAAATTAAGTCTAATTTGTTGCTGATGACTTGCAGTGTGCGAGTCGAAGGCCCTGATGGTTCCTCCATGAAGGCCAGAGCACTACTTGATTCCGGCTCATCAGCATCCTTCATCTCCGAGTGTCTTGCCCAGAATCTTCATCTTCCGCGGTACAACCAGAATACTAAGATATCAGGAGTAGTTGGATTTACGCGCAATTCTGTGCATCCTATTACCACTTTTCGTGTATTCTCTGAATGTAATCCAGACAAGAAGTTTTCTACTTCTGCCGTTATTGTCCCTCGAGTTACTTGTGACTTACCTCTACATCACGTTGCTTTTGATCAGAACTGGAATCATCTTATGGATCTTCATCTTGCTGATCCAGGATTCGGAAAACCTGGAAGAATAGATCTGCTATTGGGTATCGAGGGCGACGCACGGGACCTGTAGGATCTCCCACTGCTTTCGAGACTCACTTTGGTTGGATCTTGTCTGGATGCACAAGTCCTTGTACTCCCACTATTACTTCTCATCATGTCACTGTACTGACAGGTGATGATCTTCTACGTCGGTTCTGGGAGATTGAGGAAAAATCGTTTGCTAAATCAGTTTACACATTGGAAGAGAAGGCGGTTATGGATCACTTTGAAAGTCATCACATTCGATTAGAGGATGGAAGATTCGAGGTTCCACTACTCAAGAAATCTGAAGTCAAACCTCTCGGAGAATCTCGATCGCAAGCCGTTAGACGATTTATCAGCTTTGAGCGCTCTCTGCATATGAAGGGCCACTTTTCAGAATTCAAGTCAGTCATTGATGAGTATTTCGACTCCGGTCATGCAGAGGTGGTACCTGAGAATGATCTCCACAAGTCACCTCATTCGGTATACTACTTGCCCATGCACGTGGTAACGAAGGCATCCAGTACGACAACCAAGATTCGTGCAGTTTTTGATGCGTCGAGCAAGACATCTAGTGGTATCTCTTTGAATGATTTGCTTTTAGTTGGTCCCACTGTACACTCGTCACTGATTGATGTTCTCCTGCGCTTCAGGCTCCATAGAGTAGCTCTGATCGCAGACGTTAGTCGCATGTACCGAGCAATTGCATTAACTGAGTCAGATCGTGATCTTCATCGTTTCATTTGGAGAAGCTCACCTAGTGGACCACTCAAGCATTATAGGATGACTCGTTTGACCTTTGGAGTTTCAGCTTCCTCATTTATTGCCAATATGTGTGTGAAACAAAACGCTCTAGACCATGTACTTGAATTCCCTCTGGCTGCTAAGGCAGTGGAAGAGTCATTTTATGTCGACGATGGACTTACAGGCGCAGACTCAATTGAACAAGCCATTGAATTGCATCACCAGCTTCAAGCTCTATTCGCTAAGGGAGGATTTCTCCTTCGTAAATGGAATTCAAATGAGGAGGAAGTTTTGCAACATATTGATCCCCAGCTACGTGAGCAGAAGTCAGTTCACCCGATATCAGGCCCTGACGAGTACGCCAAAACCTTGGGAATTGGATGGAATTCAACTCTTGATCACTTTCGCTTGACAGTGGCAGATTTTCCAGCTGCGGAAGGAGAGGATTCAGTGGGACGAACCTGTGCCTGAAGATATTCAGCAGAAGTGGCGGAAATGGAGGTCTGAACTCATTCTAATCACTGGCAAATGTATCCCTCGATGTTATTTCCCCAAGGATGTCAACATTGTTTTCTGGCAGTTGCATGGCTTTTGTGATGCATCCGAGTCGGCTTATGCCGGAGTTGTATATGTTCGGATGGTGGATGCTGCTGGCTCCATTCACACCTCACTTGTGGTTGCGAAAACCAAAGTTGCTCCTCTGAAGAGGCTATCTATTCCTCGTTTGGAGTTGTGTGGAGCTCATCTTCTCTCTCAACTACTGCAACATTGCCAGAGTTTGTTTAGTATCTCTACTACTGATATATTCGCATGGACAGATAGCACAATCGTATTGAATTGGATCGCCGGGAACCCACGTCGTTTTAAAACTTATGTTGCAAATCGGATCACAAACATCACTGAGGCTGTGCCACCAAGTCGCTGGAATCATGTGGAAGGCATACTTAACCCCGCTGATTGTGCTTCCAGAGGCATATTTCCTTCTGAGCTACTATCTCATGAACTTTGGTGGGACGGTCCACCCTGGCTTCGGCTAGGAGTATGTCAATGGCCTCAGTCGTCATCCCTACAGCCATGAAGTAGAGGCAGATGAGATTGTAGTGCATGTCGCCACCGTGCTGATCAATACCCTTATCCCCTTTGACCGTTTCTCTCGATTTGAATGCTTGACAAGAGTTACTGCCTGGATGCGTCGATTTGTACAAAACTGTCGTTCACGACATCAGGGAATAGATCCCAAGTCTGGCTCTCTTTCTTCTGATGAGTTGAATACACTGTAAAAATTATAGCGTGAAAACCCACCAAATTCACACCAAACTGGTGGTGTGAATGCCCACCACCTGTGCATAGTGTGTCCTTCACACTTTCTTCTTAGTGTGAATGCACACTTAGTGTGAAATTCACACTCAATGGAATAGCATGGACCCTTTACCGAACATTAATTATATTCATGTGCAGGCAAAAACCAATGCTATTATCATTGTAATCTACCTTATAAATGTTTCGTACACTTGTGTGCTAGATAAAAGAGTTGACTAATATTTTAGTCGTCTGATTAATGAGATCTGGGATTACACCAATCTCTTTTTGGAAAAAAATGTTGATTATGTAATACTAGAATCAATGTAACTTAAAATAATTCAGCATTAATGTAAGTATGAGTTCATAGTGATTATGGTGAGAATTCACACTAAATTTGGTGTGTACTTCACACCCAAACGATGAGGTGTGCGCATCACACCATATTTTGGTGTGACTATTGTTACAAGTGATTCACGCTTAATTTGGTGTGAACTACACACCTTTTGGTTTACAGTGCAGCGAAGCTTGTTTGGATTAATTTAGCTCAGTCTCAAAGCTTTCACGACGAGATTCAGTGCTTGGAAAACAGAAAGGAGCTCCCCAAGAGCAGTTGTTTGCGCGCTCTGCGCCCATTCCTCGATGATGGTAAACTCTTACGTGTTGGAGGACGATTGCACAATTCCCAATTTCCATATGCTCAACGACACCCTCTCATCCTCTGTGGCAAGCACTGTTTGACCAAACTTATCATTCGAGATGAGCATCTTCGACTGCTCCATGCTGGTCAAACTCTGGTCAATGCCTCGCTGGGACGACGTTTCCACATTGTTGGCCAACGCTCTGCGGTCCGATCAATCATTCATGCATGTGTTCAATGCAGACGGACGTCTGCCAGGCCTCAGCCTCCACCCATGGGTCAACTACCTCCACAGCGCATTACTCCAGGAATCATCTTTGAGAACGTAGGGATAGACTACGCTGGCCCTGTCTACATCAAGCTAGGTAGGGTTCGCAAACCTGTGGTTGTCAAGGCTTATATTTGTCTTTATGTGGCCATGTCTGTCAAAGCTGTGCACTTGGAGGCTGTATCAGATCTCTCGTCATCCGCGTTCATAGCCTGTCTTAGAAGATTTATTTCACGACGAGGCAAGCCTCACTCCATTTGGAGCGATCATGGCACTAATTTTGTGGGTGCATCTCGTGAACTGAAAGAATTGGTTGAATTTCTTGAAAGGCAGAAATCCTCTGGAAAGATCCCTGAATTTTGTGCATCACAAGGTATCCGATGGAACTTCATCCCAGAAAGGGCCCCGCATTTCGGAGGCCTCTGGGAGTCAGCAGTCAAAAGTGTCAAGACTCACCTAAGGAGAGTTATGGGCAACGTCAAATTCACATTCGAAGAGCTAACCACAGTTTTGACTCAGATCGAGGCTTGTTTGAATTCACGACCTCTAGCTTCCTTACCTTGTGAAGGAGAAGGCCTCGAAGTACTCACCCCAGGCCATTACTTGATTGGACGGCCACTGGAGGCCTTGCCTGACTCGTCACCATCCCCACCAGTGTCCATGCTTCGCCGCTGGGTTCTGACACAGAGTATTGTGCGACATTTTTGGAAGAGATGGTCCTCTGAATATCTCACCTGTTTACGGAAGTTTTCTAAATGGCACTCTCCAACTAGGAATCTGCAGACAAATGACATAGTTGTTCTGCGAGACGAGAACTTTTTCCTACTAAGTGGCCAATGGGAAGGATCATTGGAGTCCATCCTGGCACAGACGGTACTGTTCGGGTTGTCACTGTCAAGACGGCCACAGGCATCTACAAGAGGCCAGCTGTTAAAGTTGCATTGCTGCTTCAAGCAAACTAACATTCTTATTGAAAGACTTTGTCTTGGCCGGCGGTATGTTTGTGTCCTAGTGTATTGTTTGTGTTTCAATAGCTTACATTCTTGTTTGGTAAAGTATCGTCATCGTCATTTCCTCGTTTTTGATTGTAATCATTCATTTTTTCTTATCGTATAATTAGAGAGCAAAAAATACAAATTGTTGACAGTTTAAATGGTAGCTAGGCACTTGGGCTCTCGCGCTCCGAAGACAAGCTCCTACACCAAGTGAGCATACACAACAATAGCTTATATCCTTTAGTTTCTTCATTTCAAATATCTTTTAGTAATGACTAACTATGGAGACAATATAAAGCTTTAAACTGGGGTGTCCAGGCAGCGCCTCCTATTTAACACCAAAGCTAGGTTATCCAAACACCCCATTTTTAGGTATTCAAATTCAAGCAATGTACTTGTGTGTCATATTGGTAAAATTATCTGACTTAATTCATAGCCCATGCTTTAAGGTCACATGACTATCATAATAAACATATAAAATATATTTGGTGTTGGGTGAAGTAAACACACACAATAAGCTAAAAATATTTAGTCAAATTTCTTCATAAATTATCACCTGTGGTGGTAAATTTTCATTCCTAGCAGCGTCTGAATTCACTTCAGCTGTTGCAGCTGCTCTTCTTACATCATAGGCTCCACATTGCTGAGTATGTATTGTTTCATGACAATCCAAATCATTATAAAGTCGTTTTAATCTAATGAACAACACATAGCAAATGATTTAGTTTAGCTAAAGGAGGAATAGGATAAATTTGGAGACTGTTCATGTTGTTGATTGGATATTTGGCAAAGATGTTAGCTATTGGAATTAGTCTCACTAGCCATACCAGTTTCCAACAACTTTGCTGGGAATAGGTTTGGTGGCATTACGGCATGTGGCCATTCAACCAGGGCATTCATGCAGTCACTGCAAAACTTCTGTGTAATAGGAATATCTGCAGATAAGATGGCAAACACTTAGGATACATGGAAGGGCTGAAGAAAAAGTAACTAATATTTGGGTTTATTTAGTTATGAGTGATAAATATACAAGAATCTGGACACGAAGAAGAGATGGAAATCCTTACTTTTTCATAGTACAAAAAAAAAAGCAACATACGAAGCATTTATGTAATAATTTTATTTGCAATTTGTTCCAAATAGGGATAGCTATTTCACAGTTAATGAAAGACTTGAGCAGAAAGTGAAAGAACATCAGGATGCTTGTAAGAGAGGTGATGAAAAGTTGCTGAACATGCAACATCACCCCATTATAAATGGGAAGAGGCAAGAGTTGTAGACATAGCCAGTAAGAATATTGAGTTAAAGATTGAGGAAGCTCTACATATATTGAGTTAAAGATTGAGGAAGCTCTACATATGTGACCCACTATGAGAAAACCGACCACTTGTAAAATTAATTCAAAATTGCGTGTGGGTCCTGAAAGTCAAAAAGTCTGATATTTTTCAATTCTTTTTTCATTTTCTTAAATTAATGCCTTGGATCTATCTATCTACCAAATTTTAGTTCAATTGGACGGACTTTTAAGGCACACAACTTAAAAGCAAAAAAGTGACTCATATTTACTGTGAGTCCGCGTACGAAGTCCTGTGGAATAATTCCTGCTGGTTACTATAGATACTCCTGCGCCCGGCATGCAGCTTGACATTGACTGAAAGATAAGAGCTCTCACGTTTTTTGGGAATGGGCAGCGACCTTGTGAACGCTGGGACTGAAGGTATTCTCGGCCTTGATGTGTGCTAGGCTGATACTTCCGACTCGAATAGGAAGTAAGGTAGAGCTTATAGCCATACAGGACAAACTTTTACTCCCTTACATTTACTCTTATTCTAAACCCTTCTGCTTTCCTAGAACACCGCAGTGTACTCGTTCTCCTCCCCGGTAGCTATGCAAACACACTGGGCTTTATCCATGTGTCAGTTACTTGTGTTGCTGGCAAAGCATCTCCTATCATGTTTTATTCCTGTAGCTATTGGCATAGAACAAACATCACAATATTAATTTCAGTTTCACATGATGATATCACAGCAACAACTGCATAACTGCATGATTAACAAAAAAACTCAACTTATTTACAATTGTGTAATCTTATGCTAATACTAGAGCAGGGAGAAGTATATGTGACCGGATTTGGGAAAATCCGCCTATACGCGGCAAACAATTTTTTTCAGTATCACCGGGTAAAGCCTTATGGGTCGATTATTTTGGAAAAAATTTTTATTGCAGAAATGGATAGACACCAGTTAGCTCTAGCTTATGACGCAGTTGTAAGCTCTGGCGTGCTCTAGAACTCACACTAGGAGGCTAGAAACACTAGCCGGTTGGACTCGTGTACGGAGAGTTACTAAGAAATTATTGGCGGGCTTTTCACTAACAGCCGGGAAAAAAGTGTAGCTAACTAATTCACTTGCTATTCTACATAATTCACGTACTCACGCAATTCTCGTCATCATAGTTCTTAAGGAACCCTGCATTAAGCCTTTTAGACTTCTTTCAATCCGCCTGTAACCGATTTATTCCATAGTGTCCCGGAGACACGCAGTAATAGTATACGGACACAAGGCACGCCCCCTTACCTTAGCAACGCCTTTACCGGGCGTTTTTTCGAAATCAGCAATAATAAGATTAGCAAAAATACTGAAGTGTTGTAGTGGTAGGGCGAAGACGGCTTGTGCTACAGCTTCCAAATTAGGAGAAAGGCATCCCAAGGCCCAGTGCAGCCTACTGGTAGAATAAATTAGAAAACTTTAGATGCCGCGTTTAGCCGGGTTTTCATAAATCCGGTCAATGTCATGATCCTCACTCAATTGAGTAAACATTTTTATCATTTTATCTAAATGCCACAATTTTACATTTGCCTACTTCATGTTATGCATCACATGTTCTCCTGGCCAAGTAAAGTTTACTTCATGAGATTGATTAAAAACTTTCAAAATCTAATTACCGGCAAAAATGCTGAGCTGTAGTAACACGGACCGTATGCGGACAGCTCCAATTTTCAATTGCGGCGTTAAAACTCAGTATATCGTTGGACGGTATATCAAAACACCTCAAACCGTGGGCCGTATCTTCTCCCATGAGCAACTGAATGTTCAAAATGAGGTATCACCACGCTCAGCATAAAATTAATCTCAATTTTCAATTTTTTTTCACAAGTGGTTGGTTTTCTCATAGCTGGTCACATATACAGATGACACCAGACAACAATAAGTCAGCTTCCAGGAATGCTGGATGTCTATGCTGCATACAAACCACCCTTCAGGACATAATAAACAGTAAGTGCACCCTCCAGTAATCTTGCTGTTTACATGTTATTCGACCTTTAAGGTATTGAAGAACTAGCTTACAACACAGTGACTCCCATAGGAGAGTCTTAAGAAATTCAGTTTTTTTTTGCAGATGTGTATAGCTAAGTAGTTAGCTAATGACTGTAAAATTGAGGTCATTTTGATATTTAGCTATGAAAAGAAATACTACTTGCTTGTCAATAGTCTGAATATCTTTGAGGTCACTGAGAAGTACCTTAGAAATCCCCACTTTTATAACCGCTGAAATTTTATCACCACTAAAAAGTAGAACTTTATCACAGCTAGCTAACTTACACTGTCGCCGCTAAATGCCCCTGCAAGTCATTAAAATCTTTTGCAATTTCGTGTCAGTCTAAAAAAATGTTAATTTTGTACCCTACACACACCTCGAACCAATAATGAATAAACAAAACAAGTTGTGATACATTTGTGTATACTGTGCAGGGTAAGTGTACACAAGAATAATAACATGTAGCTACAAAAACTAGCTTCCTTTTTTAACAAAGTACTAGCTAAAGCTTACTCATCTTCACTGTTTGAGTGATCAGCAAAACAAGGTACCATAAACATAAAATTGAGGATACCACAATGACAACGCAATTGAACCATCATTCGATGGTTCTTTCTCTTCTTATTTTAATGGTTTGGGGGGAGAGGGAAGGGGGGGGGGGTTTAGTTTAACCCTTCGCTTTTGAATGGATACAATGAGCAGAGTAAAAAGATGTTTTGGTACTAAGGGCCACAAGGACACAATTTTTTTTTGTTTAAATGGTTTTATGTGGGAAATCATTTCATTAGATTGTGCCCCAAAATAAGTGGGGGGGGGGGGGGGGGGGGGGGGGGGGGGCTCCAGAGCCATTCTTTCTATGCCAGTAAGGCCTACAAATATATTGATAAAAATATAAAATAGCTAAATTGAGGAGGAAGAAAACTACAAAAACACCAGCAACAACAACAAAAATAAAAAGTAAGGTATGACCCTATAATAGTAACTGCACACTGATCCAATAGAGTCTCAAGTATTGCCCCAGAACTCACTTTTTTTGAGCGAGTAATATATTCCTTATGTAGTTTCTAAGATTAAGGTATCCCAAAAAGCTTGCAACAACCGCGCAACTAGAACCAGCGAGAGACACTAGCGCAATTGCAAGAATTATAGACGGCTCCGCCATCGCTGCAGAGTGCACAGGAGGTGTAGCTACCATAGTGATCACTTCGGTTTTGGTTTTGATCGCTGCAGGTTGTTGTTGTTTTTTTTTTTAGGAGCACCTTGATGGCGCATGCGCGATAGGGTTACAGTCTCGTTTGTCTGCAGTCATTCTGTCACACGGATCTCGAAAGATGGCAGCCTCCCGAAGATTGAAAATGTTGCACTCGACAATTTTAGCTTTAATGTGCCAGAACATTTTCGTTTTTTTTCAACTTAATTTTTCAGAAAAATCTAGGTAGCTATTTTTAGGCCGTACAATCGTAAGCTAGTGTTGGTAGCGCCCCCTATGGCCACGCCGTACTCACGTGAGCGCATGTAAAAAAAAACTCTACAGATTTTGTTGATATAATCAATGATCCTGAAATAAATCCAAATGATTCGATGTAAAGTTTTAATGTTGTAAAGTTTATTTACAAGAATCCCCATTGACCAAGCCATCAGCATTCTGAGATTATGCTTACAAGAAGACAATAAATTGGATGAGAGGCAATATTCTTTCCAAATGACTTGTGTTATCTCGTAGAATTATATGTAAAATCCACCTATTTCTGTTTCCAAGACCAATTTTATGAGCAGATTGAAGGTGCTTCAATGGGCTCTCCGTTGTCTCCAATTCTGGCAAATATATTCATGAATGAATATATATTAGCTTAACGTAGCATAGTTTAATAAGCTAATATATATTCATTCAGGTTGATACTCATCAATGAACCTCTACGAAATATATTCATGGAGAATCTTGAAGATAATGCAATTAGTACCTTCCCCTTTAAACTATCTCTCTGGTGCAGGTACGTTGATGATACTTTTGCATTATGGCCTCATACACAACAACACCTCCTACATTTCAAGTCCCACCTGAATAAACAAAACATGTCAATACAATTTACTACAGAGGAAGAAAATTATCATTTCTAGACATTGTAATAGAGTGGGAGAATGGTCATTTCATCACATCAATCTACAGAAAGAAAACACACACTGATCGCTATCTTAATTACAAATTGAATCACCACCTTAGAATTCTGTCAGGAGTAGTCAAATGTTTGAGTTCTAGAGCAACATCAATTTGCAACTCTGCAATAGTGGACAAAGAATTAGCTCATATTTAAACAACCTTCTTGGCCATCCTTTATCAGTTATCAATAGAAACATCAACCAAAATAGTAAATCAAGAAGAACAGAAAATGAATCAAAACTTTTAGTTTTACCATACATCAAAGGCATTAATGAGAAAATTGAGCGAATTTACCCCCCCCCACCTGAACATCAAAGTAAACTTTCAGACTTCAACAACTCTAAGAAAATCACTTCATATTAAACAAACAACACCAATGAAGAAGAATAAATGAGTTGTATACAGCATACCACTGCAATTCAGTGTATGTGTGTGAAACTGGCAGGAATTTAGAAAAAAGATTGAAAGAACATCAATATGCAGTTTAAAAAATGGATGATAAAAATGGTATCTCAGTACATGCATGGAAGAGTAAACTGGAGTGAATAGAGAGTTGTGAAAATTGTCCCAAATTACTTCCATAGAAGGCTAACAGAAGCATCAATAGTACAGAGCACCAACACCACATCAAATTTAGATAAAGGCCTCGAGCTCAACTCCATCTGGACTCCATTCCTATAATAACTTTAGCGTCAATGTTGACCCACGGCTAAGTGCATTTTCTTGTTGACAATTTTGTTTATTTTATTTTAGTGGTTTAAAATGTAGCTAGGCTACAGAGCTAGCCAGGTGTTGTTCTTTGTCATAAATTTTCGGCTCTGTGGGCCTTCTAGTGACTATAAAAAATCAAAAGACCTGGCAACTTAAATACTGTCTGGAGACAGGCAAAGGATGATTGTATGTGTGTGTGACTATGCTCAGGGTGATAATAGGATGTTGCAACAAACATGCTTGTCATGACAACTAAAACACATTAACATGATTACACAGGCTTTCCCGAGTGTCCTCGAGGACACTCGGGAAAGCCTGTATCACTATGTAATCATGTTAAGCTGCCAGGTCTTTTGATTTTTTATAGTCACTAGAAGGCCCACAGAGCCGAACATTTATGACCTAAAATCTTGTCAAAGAACAACACCTGGCTAGCTCTGTAGCCTAGCTACACTTTAAACCAATGGCTAAGTGCATTTTCTTGTTGACAATTTTGTTTATTTTATTTTAAACGGTCATTTACACCTCACAACTGAAGAAGGCTTACGAGCCGAAACGTATTGTGAATGCATGGTGAGATCAGATGGTCACATTATTTTTAGCTGGGTAAGGGTTGAAAAAAAAAAAGCAATAGGTTGTATTTATGTTCAAGCTAAAATAATAATAATAGTAATAATAATAATAATAATAATAAGCTTCCATTACACAATACAAATCAAGTATAATGCTAACTATGAATAAAATTGAAAATGTTGTGATTTGCGCAGTTTGGAAAGGAATCTTATGGCAAAATAAAAAAATCAACATGGCTGGCTAGGGCTAGGTTGGAAAAGTACATAAAAAATAATTGTTATGATCTTATTTTAAAAATACGAACACATTGACACAATTACTTTAAAACACAAAGCTGTAATCCTCAAGCAAACTAGCAATAAGGACTGTACAAAATAATGAAACAGAGTTCTTTTTAAAATGTTGCCTTAGTCAATTTTTACCCTAATGTAAGCTTCCTATAATTAGCATAATGTAATTGATTTAATTTTTTAAAGAAATGACAAGCATTACCACCTGATAAGCTACATTACCCAGGCATTAACAACAATATAATAATATACACTGAATGCTGTGGTTATCTTGCTAATGTTTATTTAAGTGAAGACATTTTTGCGACAGCTTTCATCTGGCCCCCACTGCTGTGTGCGGTTTCATCTGAATCTAAAACTCCATAAATTAAGTTATCCATTCCGTTGTCTTTATTTGTTTCATCATCATCTTTAATCTTGAGCCAGGATTTATCCAAGAATTGTGATACCCTAAAAATAAACAAAAAAAAACCACACATAATAATAACAGCAGACACCAGAACATTAACAAAATAACTTAAATGTGGCTGTACATGCACAACAACTATACATTTAATCATATTATTGCAAATATCTCTAAATTTTAACAAAAAATACGTTAACATTTTATATTGGAGGTTGCCAAACAACTTGGTTCAAAATATAGTATAATTTGTGCTCTGCCAGTACTTTTAATTCAATGTAAGTAATTACGTTTTCCAGTCTTTCAAAAGAGATAGTTAATGTATGTATATAATTTAATGCAAATGCATTGTAAGGACAGAAATGGCATGGAAGATTGAGAATCAAGCAATCAACAACATCATACTGCGGCTTGTGGTTTTTTACTTCTAAAATTACCCATTTTTCAGGTTAACACATTTATTACACAATTAATTGCAGCTGAAAATAGAAAATTCAATGTATAATACGAAAAACCTAGTCCACAATATTCACTTTTGCCAAAATTAGGAATGGCTAAAGCACACCTCCCCCCCCCCCCCCCTCATCTAATTTTAATTTAATTTTTTGTAAGAATGGAACTTCAAAGTCAGACAACAAGAAGTAGCTAATGATCTCTAATTAATTCCTTCATAATGCTATTTCAACAATCATATTTAATAATATTTATTCCTTCGCTGTATAGCTTTGTAATTGGATTTAATGTAATTGATGCAATACTGTAGTAGAGCTTTGTGTGCACAAATAAACATTTACATTTTTTTTTATCGTAGTGTAATTAATATGCTAGCTATTCCAATTTCTGTCAGACTCAGCTACTTTACCAAAACAGCATAATAGTACAAACTAAATTTAAATCATATCAACAGTCACAACACTTTCTATGTAAACACATAGCTCGTTAAACATCAACAACTTGTTTTTTGAGAACTTGCCCCTTCAAGGGGTGGGGAATTCCTGTCAAATACTGTACATAAAGAAACATTAATACACACATACACACTCTTAATGTGTGTGTATGCGTGTGTGTGGTGGCTTAGTGGTATAATGGTTGTGTCCTTGGCTCAGGGCCTGAAATCCCCAAGTTCAATCCCAACTCAGGTAATTTTTCATCTGGTTTTCCATCTGCTCCCTACCAGCCCCACCAGTCCACCCAGCTGTGATTGGGTACCCTGGCATTTGCTGGGTTGCAAATTCAAGGCCTTTTCTCATGAAACAGCAATGGTCCAGGTGGGATTTGAGGGTTTCCACACCACTTGCTGTGAGGAAAAAGGCCTATTCTCCTGCGAGTTCCTAGCTTGGCTCCAGGAGCTTTGCTTGCATGACTCACTGTGCCTGCTTATTGCACAGGCATCCTGGCTCTGCCAGGTGTGCATAACCGCTAGCGGTTGCAAGAGAGAGAATTTTTTGTATGTGTGTGCAGTATCGTATTATTATTACAGCAAACATGAATCTGGTAGTTGCAATTTCCATCATTTGTTTGCTAAGGTCCATACAAAAAGGGTAAAAGGTGATATAGTTCGAAACAAAGATGAATATTGATGTTGTCAGGATGGTATGCAGGATTTTGAGTGTCCCATCCTGCACAAAGCATAAGGTAAGGTGTAGAAAAATCTTAATTCAAATAATACAGAGAAAACTAGAGTTGGGTGAGCACTGCACCCCCATGCTATTGCTTTTTCTTTTTTTCTTTTTTTATTTGAAATTCTTATTATACCAGACAGTCTCAAAGCAAATAAGACACAAGTACTGGTTCACAATTTCAGGCCAGGTTAGGGGGCAGGGGTGGGGGGGGGGGGGGGGGGGGGGGGGGGGGCAGTGGCTGATCCAGAAAACATTTACTGGGGATGACCTTTTATTTTTGAGGTGCCAACATTCAAAAGACAAGAGAATATAAGAGCCATGTGATCAAATTCCTTCCTAGCCAATGATTTGCAATTTTCTCTCAGGAACCATGAGATTTACTCGGGCTAAGCAAAGGTTGAATGAATTCTTTGGCATTTTGCTATACATATGAACTGTGAGACAGAAATTCTTATTAAGACTGCAAATCAAATTTTTCTGTAATTTTTACCCTCATGCGCAAGTGGGCAGAGTAAAGCAATTGTGCCTAGTTTAATAGTTCATGAGTGTGTGTGTGTGTGTGTTTGTGTGTGTGTGTGTGTATTTATTACAGCAGTCAAAGTGTTGTTGGTAAGATAAAAGCCAGCTAATTTATTTTCAGAGCCAGAGGGAGTGAAAATGAAGCCTGAGAGTGAGAGGCATACATATAAATTGGTTTACTCTATGCTAGATATATTCACTGCTGCAGTTTATATAGGGTTAGTAACTCTGGCTCATAAAGTTAGCTATAACACTCCCAGAGTGTCCCACATCCCCAGCTGATATTATAGCACCTGCTTTAACCTGGTTAGACAGTTTCTGTAGAGAAATGTAACTGTAAAAACCCAGAAAAATGGGTAAGCTAGGCTGGTTGCTATACTACTAGCATATCATTAGTGTAACCGCAATGGCTGAGGTAACACCATGACATATTAGATATCTATGAGATACCTCACATTCACAAACCTAAAAATACTATTGTGAAGATATCTAGCATCGAATAAGTCAGATACAATATGGGAGGTATTTTTTTGTGTGTAAGTATTTTCATGAGACAAAGGTGAGTGTGTAAGGGTTGATCGATGTATTAAGTATTATAGCTACATATTTGTCCTGGCACTATGCAATCATACATTTTATTATTGTGAACAAAAGAGTGTTTTGCAAATTATGCAGTGCTTACTAGAACTAACAAACAAAAATAAATAAACCTTGTAAGATCCAAAATATGTTTAAGTGAACCATACACAACAATACTAGCTATGCTACTAGCTGCTATAAAAGTATCTCTATTGGCACTCTACTATTCACACGTGTGTTAGAGTTGTTTTAGATATCTTCATAGTAAAGAGGAGTTGTGCCTTTGCTTTTGGCCGCCGTAGAATTCTCCATATCACGGTAGTCCGAGCTCAGTGTATTATTTTTGCCGCTATTTTCTGGAACTGCTCCGTATGCCACGCATGGATTCACCCTGACGCTCTTGTCCTCGCTCTTTTCAACTCGAGATAGAACCGAGTATTCTTGCCGCGTGTTCTCGTGGTCCTCTTTGTGTGTAGAGCTTTTGACGAGCTCTTCTGATGGCTTTATACTTTGGTTATGAGTAACGGAATTGATGGCTAGCTTCGCGATAGACTGCTCCAAGTTGTCCTTTTTCTTTGCCCCTTTATCGTTGAGACTTAGTATGGATTGTGACAGGACCTTATTGAAATCAGCAGCAATCACTTTGCTGCTCTTTGTAGCACTGAATCTGAATCTGTGGCTCCTATATGAATAAGTAAATATAGTGTCTTATATTGTAGAAATGCCAAAACAACAATTATATTGTACATAGTCTTAAAGTTGATGTTCAATATTAAAGCTGGCTTTGAGGTATAAGTCCAGCTGATACTCGAATTGTGCCTTTGATGATTAAAGCATGAAATTTAGCACACAGAAAATGTCCGTGAAAATCTTTTTGGCTATAGGGACATTGCAGGTTCATTCTGTGAGTGGTGTGGCATGTACTGTAATCAGTGATTTTTACAGATGTGCCTGAAGGTTGTGGGAAGGTGCTAAATTTCACATATTAATGCTCATGTCCTGCCACATGGTATAAATAGCAGCTGCATATGGAGAGGTCACAATAAGAGGGACAAAGTGTAAGCTTGAAGGTTTAATATAGCTACAATCACCTACTGAGCTATAAGCACAGAGATTTAGGTCAGGAAGCCATTTATTAATAACAGAACAAATGAACGTTTGGTTAAAATCACTATGGGTGTGGTTTAAAATATTGTACTCCACAAGTTGACAGTGCATGCAGCAAGGCTTATAGAACTCTTCTCCTAATTAGGCCATTAATCCAAATTTCAGCCAGCACAGGTATAAATAAATATCTGTATCTGTCTTTGGTTAGGTCTCACGTAACATTTTGTATTGCATTCAAATTTGACTAAAATTATTATAGCTACCTCTGATAGAATACAAAGATGTTGAACAAAATATATAGCACAACAAACTATAAAGCTAATAATAGGAAATTTTTCTCTTTTTAACAGCCAATATTTTAAATTATAACTTAACCCGACGTTTCGACTTCTTGCCGAAGGGTCAACTGAGGTCGAACTCTCCGTGGTGATAATAATAACACAAACTAAACAGCAAGATTTCTGGAGGGCACGCTTACTGTTTATTATGTCCTGGAGGGTGATTTGCAGGCAGCATGGACAGCCAGCATCCTGGAAGCTCTAAACCTATGTCTCTATTAAACTTGTTGTTGTCAGGTGTCATCTGTATGTGTAGAGCTTCCTTGATCTTCAACTCACGATTCTTACTGGCTCTGTCTACAACTCTTACCTCTTCCCATTTAATGGGGTGATGTTGCTGCCAAGCATGTTCAGCAATGGCTGAAACTTTCTCATCACCTCTCTTACAAGCATCCTGATGTTCTTTTACTCTCTGCTCAAGCCTTCTAGTTGTTTCACCTATGTATACTTTACCACAACTGCAGGGTATACTGTACACTATGGATGACTCTGTGGTAATAGGTATAGTATCTTTGACTTTAGTAAGATGTGATCTTAGTGTCTTACCCGACTTAAATGCTGTTTTGATGTCAAAGTCTCTACACACTCTCTGAATACTCTCATTCAATCCTGCTATGTACGGAATAGTAAGAATCAAACCTTTCTCTTGCTCAGTATTTGTGTGATATTTAGAAGGTAACTCTTTAGAACCTGTCCTAGTGGTTGCGTTGTCATACCATTACTTTGAAGTACTTTGTGTAGGTGTTTCTCTTCTTCCTTCAAGTTTTCACTCATATTAGTTACCCTCCTAGCTCTCTGATACAAGCATCTCACTACTCCTCTCTTTACATGGTTAGGATGATGAGACTTAAAGTGAAGGTATCTATCTGTGTGTGTAGGTTTTCTGTACACAGTGGATGTAAGCATACCATCACTCTCTCTCTTTAATAAGCAATCCAAAAAAGGTAGCTTACATAAGTTGAAAGTGTTTATAAGAAAGTTACCAGTCAAAGCTTGGGAGAGGCAAGTTATTTCTTTGAAACATGCTTCTTCTGTGGCGAACAAGCACAAGATGGAAAGTCTTTCAGCAAATCATATCAATATGCAAAAGTGATGTAAACGTCCGATAGTATGCTTTAGAATTGTAGGACAAGCTTTTACTAGCCAATTTGAGTGCAGGAGATCTTATTGTACAAACCATTCTTAGTACATAGTTTCACATCATACAATAGAGCAAGAGAAACAAAATCACCAAAAAATCTGATTAATCATGGCATTGCGCTAGCTGAATTAAAATCCTATATTGAGATCTTCGCCTAGTGTCATCTGTCTTCAGCCAAACCTGTTCACCACTACACTAAAATAGAAGGGCACATCCAAGCTCAAAAATGTTGGAATACTCTCCAGACATAAAACCTCATAAACTAGGGCTGGTTACCAATGCTGATGTTTAATCTGCTTTGTGAAGGCACATAAGCATGATGCAGACAATGCTAATGATACTGCTCATCTAACAAATTCTGTACCAGTGTCTCTTTTGGATTTAGTTGTGCACAGTTGACACTATCAGAAGCCTCCCAACATGTCCTCATGATTGTACAGCTACTGATGCACAACGGTTGGGTAAGATGTCAGGAAAGTCAGACTACCAGCACCATAAGACACAACATAATAAAAAACAGATGTGAACTTGCAGATGAGCTACATCTCTCAGTGAATGGGATCAGAATGAGAAGGTTTAGAGAGGATGGGAAATATGCTGGACCACTTGTCTTACTCAAGCCTGTAGGGAACCCATATGTTATGGCTACAGCTTGGCATTGCACTGAGCTTTGTTTTTGTCATGAATTTGTTCAGATTAACTATTGTAACAATAATGTTGTAACCACAATGTGAATTCTGACAACATTTAGCTTTGTTAAAAAAGATTGTGAGGTCAAATTAATCAATATTGCTAATCCTGTGATGAACTTGATTTATCATAACCACAGCAGTATGTAAAAAAAATGGCAGCCATTTTGAAAATGAGGTGAAATTTTTGTTACAGTGAAACTGCAATATCCCTATAGCCAAAAACCTTAATTAGTGTGTATTCTAACACTGTATCAATTTTCATGCTTTAATCATCAAAGGCACAATTCTTTCACATAATAACCTGGACTAGTAAAGCATGCAGGTGTCCCTTCCTGGTACAATCTGATTATATTATTTTGAGTATTCAACTTCTTCCCAAATTGTAGAGAGATATCTTTTTACTACATCAATACTATATAGAATTTACAATTAGTGACAACTTTTTCCGTAGTATTCAGAGATTTCTGGTGTTAATGTGATCAAGACGGTTCTGCTATATAGGCTCCACAGAGTAGAACTGTCTCAATTAAATTAACACCAGAAATCTCTGAACACATGGAAAACTACTAGGAAAAAAAATCATCAAAAAGTATCATCACTAATTATAAATTCTTCTCAAGTTGTAGAGTCTTGAAGAGAGACTGAGAGGCCATCATTATAATGACATAAGAGGTAAGTAAACAAAGCACTGGTGACAAAAAAACATTGTGCACAAGGACACTTATTGCGACAACAACAACAACAACAAACAAGACATTCACACTTTGCTTAACACTATGGTAATAGAGTTCACTTAGTGATACGGTTATTCATTTTCTCTGTTTTTATCACATTATTAATTAAAGGGGGAAAAGTGCATTAGAGAACTTTCATTATCAATCCACTTGCCTTTTCTTTATGTAGCAAATAATTCCAGTAATCACTCCAGTCAGAACTACTAGGAAAAAAAGTATCATAAAAAGGTAAAAGAAAACTGTGCCTACATTGCCGGGGAGTTCAAAGATCGTCTCTCTAACTGCTTCGGAGCAAATGGTGAGGTCAAAATGTCTCTTTTGTTTCGCTGTTACGCAGCAGATGTAGTCACCTCCTTGTATTCCATTCATCTGAACTGATGTGGTCATATGTGAAGTGATGATTCTATTTATGGAAGATATTGGGGTTGTTCTTTCTCTAGCAGTGCTGGAGCAGTTTGCAATGTAATAATCAAAGGAGGCTATCACATCGTTGTTAAAACTCCAGCTAAGTCGCACAGATGATCCTGTGATTTGTGCTGTAACAGTGTTAGCTATTTCTGCATTGAATAAAACAGAGGTGTGTAATGCTTATGAAAGGATGAGAAAATTAAAAATGTAGCTATTATGTGCAGTCAACCCTCAGTTATCTACACTAAACTAAGATCACAAATTCATGAGACTGGGAGTCTTCAGCTTACAGATTATATTGTATTATAATTGTCCTAATTCCCCTTGTCCTAAAAATTGTCTGGCTAATTGTACTGCGTAAATATCACCATAAAATCTTATCTGATCTTTGACATAAAGCCTCAACTGCTTACATTGTCATAACCGAAAGCATTGCTGCTTTAGCTATACAATTTTTATTTCATTGTCTGTATATTTATTTGTTTGTTTGTTTGTTTGTTTATTTTTATTTATTTATTATTTATTATTTATTATTTATTTATTATTTATTTATTATTTATTTATTTATTATTTATCATTTATTAAATAAATAATTAATAATAAATAAATAAATGATAAATAATAAATAATAAATAAATAAAAAAATAAAATAAAAAATAAAAAAATAAATGTTTATTTGTTTATTTGTCTATTATTGCTGTATTACGGTGCATTCAGCTGTTGCATAAACCTCAGAACTCAGCTACTTTATCAGAATTTTCAAAATGTGCAAACGAGTTTAGATAACTGAGGGTCAACTGCACTAAATGTAACTAAGACTGTAAACCTCTCCACAGTTCCTGGCATTAATTCGGCCAAAGTAGATAATATATGTGTGTGTGTAGTTTAACGTACGATTGCAAAGATGGCCTAAAAGGAGAATAAAAATAATATATTGATAATGGAATATTCATGAGCCTCCAGGGCTGAACATCAATACTGTCTTACACGGCTCCTGGCAGAAGACCTGACTGGCCTTGTTTGTGCTGTCGCATGAGTTCTTGGAGCACTGCGATAAGTGACTCTCATTTCCCAAGCAATCAAATGTTGATACTGGTTCGTGTGGTTCCAAGGTAACACCTTGACTGTAGCTACCTGTGATAAAACAAGCACAAAGCCACTTTTTAAAAATGTCCCAGCAATAAAAGTGAAGGTGATGATGTCTGAATCATGTTCAGAGAGTAAACAAAGTGAAATGCTTGTGCAACACTGAAAATTTCATTAATTATACTTTTTTGTCTACTAATAGATACAACTGCATCATAATATACTTCAAAGTGGCATTATATTTGTAAGATTCTTGAGTGACTGATGAAGAGCTGATGACAAACCAAGTTTTGCTCACAAAATACAAACAAACAAACATAAATATGTAATAAGAATCTATTAAGCTTATATCTCAATGTAGTAATGGGCAATCATGCACTTGCAATTTTGTGATCACTAGCTTCTATTTGCTAAACGTATAAGGGACTAAGCTGATGTTTTTGTCTTGGTTCATTGTGTCTTGCAACAATTTCGAAGACACCCTCTACTATAAACTCTTTAGAATTCTCATGAAATAGTCAGTATGCAGAGTTGTGTTTGAACAACCACGTACTTTGGGTGTTTCTGCTGAACCATCCAAAACTGTTCATGGAATACACTGTTGGGACAAACCACAGATAACCCATCTCTAATAATCTTTCGATTTCTAGCTGGGTGTTAATGGTGTTCGTGATGTATTAAGTAATTATTTCATGTATTTCACATATTTCTGACTTAGTTAAGAGACTTTGCTATAGCATACCGTAACTAGAGTATCCGTATTGCTTGCAGAAAACACTGGCGGTGAAGTTATTTGAACAATGCTGAATGTACCTCCATGTTCGATCCTGACAAACTTGAGCCATTGCCTTAGAGGAAGAGTTATCAATAGTTACATCCCACTCTCGACACTGTGCTGTATATATATATATATATAATATATATTATATATATAATATAGTGCATCCAAGACACAGAAAAGATAGGGGGATTTTTACTCATGTGCAACATAGCTAAATTGAGCAATATTTCATTATGAATAAATGCCTACCTTTAGAACAAACAAGACCATATTGTTGGCAAGAAACAGGCTCTGTGTTGCAATCAATATCTGCAGTTGGAAGAGGTGGAGTTTTTGAGCCAAATCTGGCAGAATCTTCTATTACTTGTGAATCTAAAGAAGTTATCAGTAGTGTAAATGTACTAGAAGCAATTGTCTGGATTACTAAAATGTCAGTTGAGACAGCACCAACTATTACTATGTGACCTGATTTAGCTATTTCTATTTGAATATGATACTTTAAATACCAAGTTTGAGTGGCTATAAATAATTTGTATCATCCCTCTGTCAAATTATTTATTCTTTTAGAGTTCTAATAGTATATATTAGATACAGAATTAGTCAACTTACTTTTGTCTGAAAATCCCAAGCCTCTGCATATCTGGTTGGATACACTGTTATCCAGGTTTATCTGGCAGAGTGCATGCCATTTTCCATTGCAAAATATTTCAATTTTTCCATCAAGCTCAGAACTGCCATTCACTAAACGTATCTGGGCTCCTACATGAGCCGTGTAAGTGAAAATTTTAAAATAGCTATATTTTACTATCTTCACACCTACCATGTACGCTGAAAATACATAAAACTAGGACGCACAAAAACGATACATAGCGTATCATTTTGCTCCCTTTTTTTTTGTTGCACTGACCAAAGTGCTATCAGCACCTTCAGAAAATCACTTATACAGTGTAAAAAGATTTCCCAAGGATTAAAAATTAAAAGTGAAAGTATTAGCAGTGACTTGTGATGACAAACTCATCAGGATAGATGAAAACATGAAGCTGACGTATTATTTGAAAAGTAAAATTAGTCTCAGTAGTCGCTGTCCGTCTCATAGTCAGTGAGGGGGTCGCCAGTGCTTGTCACCAGGTAAATGCTCTCCTGCTTTCTTTCTCTGGTACTCAGCTCAGAAGTGGCGTTGTTACAAGGGGCTGCCATGCTCGAAGGTGGGATAGAGGCTGATTTCATGTCGTACGATTCCTTCAAGGCCACTTCAGAGATGAAATCTTCCCTTGTCCATCCATAGACTATAGCATTTAAGAATCCTTGAAGGGGCAGGAACGACTGTAATGGAAGTGAAATGCCTGAACTATAATGCTCTGATAATGCTATAATACATATTTACCCGGCCAAATGCTAGCTAGATTATACATATTACAAGTGCTGAATGTGCTTCAGCTCAAATGGCAAGCTAGCTACATTATAGCATTCATATTTTTATCCACATACTCTCAATCCCAATACAGCCATTCTCAGTGAGCTAACGAAGAGAAAACTATGAATTACATGTGAAAAATAAAGACATTATTTAATAAATTGTTGTCTTTTCAACTACATCAACTATGATAGTTTACTTAAAAATAATATAGTGTCTAACTTTTGAATGTCTTGAAGCACAAGTTTATAAGTCATGCAGAAAATTCACCTTTCAATGGCATGGTGAAATTGAAGTGCATGTGCTTGCCTTTTACTAATATGCTAAAAGAATTTGTGGCAGTTGAAAGTGAATAAAAGTTTGAAATACAATAAATGACCCAGATTTCTGCACCCAAGATAGATTTTCTCTTTAGTCACTCACCAAATTTTTTTTGTTGCTATAATTGAGTATAGTATGATAAGTAGGAAAGACACACATTCATATAAACACATTCTAATGTACTGATCACTCACATTGCAGATAAGCAAGAAAAAATGCAGCACATGAGGTGTAGAATGCAGTCTGTCCTGGGAAGGTACCACACACAGTCCTTTCTTTGGTAACTGATGAGCTTCCCAGGCAGCAAATCCAATGGTAAGAATGAAGTCTACATAAGAGAGAAAGAGAGAGACAGATTTGTGTTTGAAATGACAGAGGTCATTAAATGAACATCTGGTAGTTACTTCAATCACATGTATGCAAAATATTGGACAAAAAATTTGCTGCAAAGTTTTAACTTACAATACTGTGAGATACAAAATAAAAGAAAATATTGGAAAATGAAAACAATGATGTAGCTAATAGTGACAAAATTACAAATCAACAAGGAATAGGCCAACCTTTTCAGTTTATTATCTGATCAATGTGAATACATAGAAAAATAAGAGCTGATCTCAATACCTATACATTACCAAGTCTTACTAGATAATCCATTGATAATGAAAATTAACAAGTAGAGAAAGACTCTGATTTTAGCCTTTGAATAGCCTGATTTGAAGTTCTCTCTTCTAGCTTCACTTCCCCCACAAGGAGCATCATAAGTCTTGTCTGAATAAAAAGAAAGAAAACAGATGAAGTAGATGTCACATGATTTTGGACATCAAATTTACCAAAAGCCGAACCAATCTTTTTAATGTGCTTCAGAAGTTTGGCATAAATGACAACCATAAGCACAAACACTATCAAATAGTGTGCAGAAAGAATGATGGCGTAAGACTCTATCAACTTTCTGATGTTGTACATGAAATTTGCAGTTGGCTATAAGGACATAATAAACTCATTGATTAAAATGAAACAACATTTTAAAATTCTTACTTTGTCCTTTGGCAATGCATATGGCAAAACGTTGCCAAACACTGGTCGACAATAACAGCTGCAGTGTTCGCTTTGGCTAGGAAGATTACTGGTTCCAGCCACAATTCCAAATGAAATTGCCACCAGTAGTATTGGTAAGACGCTATAATAAAGTCACAATAAGTTTATTCCTTTGGCTGCAAGACTAACTCTCCTCCTTACCATGCTATTATGTATATCATAGCCGTTATTGAGAGCTGCAATATTCCCTTTTTCTTGTCCTACACAATAAAATTTATGAGCATTACTGTATCATTTTGCAATACTGTATTATAACTTTCTTACTTTAGGAATTTCTTCGTCGGTGACATTCTTCGTGATAGTAATGTATGCATAGATGGCATAGACCAGGGCGAGGTTGATGGAGATGCACTGAATGATCTATGAAAGGTATTTTAATAAATGCAATGCAGTTAATCATACATCTTCAATTAGAGCAATTGAAAGTGTTGTCATTGCTGTTTCTTTTCATGTGTGTGTGCGTGTGTTTTCCAATTTCATTGTTTATTTGTAGAAGTCCCTAAGGAGTTTCCAGTGTTTGTTCACACCCTCCTGAGAACATTTTTTTCATTGTATGCAAAACATCACATGCACTTTGTCTTGAGGCCACTTTGGACGTAAAACTCAAACCACTCATTACACAATTATCTTGATTATGATAGTATTTATAAAGGCTGCCATAGTATTTTGAGTGAGAATTGCATAGCATTGAGTAAAAGTCACCATTGTGGCAATAAATACTCACTACAGTCAGCAATGACACAAGCAGACACCACTTTCTATCTTCAATGTCTCTGGCCCAGAAGCTGGCTCCAACTGTCCACACTACTGCTAAGAGAAGGTCGGCCACAGAGAGTACAAATATCGGGTGTATCTGTACCAGATATAAAAGTGTAATCACAAAATAACACATGACAAAGTTGAGGACTGGAATGCCATTTCAGCAACTTTTTACTACTTCCAAGTATCCAAATGCAGCATGATGCATGACTTATATGTGGGTGTCCTTACAAATTACTCGAATACTATAACAACTCAGAATAGGATAGGACCGCTTTAACTTGAAAATAGGATATTTTTCTCAATCTGCACTATGCTTAAAAGTTTGTTCACACCCTTTGAATAGGTTGAATCATACTGAATGTATTCTACTGGTGACACACCTCCAAGGTCTTCTTCCAAAATAATAGTGAAGTGCAGGTGTTAACCATTTTAACATGGTGTAGTGCGTATGAATGACAATGAGACATTTAACTTGTATGAATGAATTCAGTTAATCAATAGAAGTTCTCGTATAAGATTCACATTAAGATGGTGAGTGAACGGTCCTATTGTGTACATACCTTGGGATTGAAGACCTGACGTTTACCCAGTACGAGAAAGATTATGGACAATGTTCCAATGATGCTGTAAAACAGAAGACGAACACACTCTAATTTAGTAGACATCTGATAGCCAAGAGCATGGTAAAAAATAATGTGCTTAATGGGAATTTTAGAGTAAATGCTGTCGAGAAGATGTAAATAATTTTTGCAACAGGAGAACTTACCTCAAAGAAGACGATATAGTTCTGTTTGCCATGACAACATCAAATATTCCTTTCTATTTAAACATTAAGAAAAATATCATTATGTTGCCCTTTACTACAAACAACCAAATATAAATGTTTGCAAAATAATTAAGCTTTTCATGGATCACTTTTTTTTTCCCTTCCAGATGTTAGAACTAGCTATTAAATTTGAAAGTGTTTTTTTAGTATAAATCATATGTTCATTATGAACATTTTCTTGAAGGTGACAGTAAGTTTAAAACAAAGAATCAAGCTAAGAGTGTGGGTGGCCTAGAGTGACTATTCTACGTCTGACTTAAAAAATGCTTAGCAGATATTAGCACACTCAAGGGTGAATGTATAATATTAGTAACAATTAATTACAAAATTGCAACAAAGTAAAAAAAAATGGGTTAAGAATATACTAACATATTTAATTGGCTACTATAATAGAAATATTGCTGTAAATTACAATACATTCAGCCAAGTAGGTTGCTTAATTCAATTGCCAACCAATATCACCAACGAAGGAACTTGGTAAGAGGTCATGTGCTATTGTCACTATCTGCCTAATTGATTTCTCACAAGCGTAGTATTAGTGAGTGCAGCAAAGTGAGATACTTGGCACAAATCATGCAAATTTTGAGTATGTGGCATATTAGTGGTGTAACTGGTGGCTGCATGGTATCTTCATTTACCCAGGCCTTACAAAGCAGGCTATACTTATGGGGCAATTAAAGTGTTTGTCCAGCAGCATATACTATCAGAAATGATGCACCTCTCTTTAGCACCATTAAATGAAGAGAATACTTCTTAACTTGGGCTAAAAGAAAATGACGGTGGGAAATAATAGCTAAAACTTGTAGCTTATAATGACATTCCTTTCTATAATAATAACTAAATATAATATACGGATGTTAATGTTGAGAGTGTGGATGACTAGTACTTGTTTATAAATATAGCCAGGATAGCTTGCTCACCATTTGTGCTGAAGCACACCACTAGTTTATTACTAATGTGCTTTCTTGTCCATCAGCTGCTAAGTTACCCAGCTATAAACTTAGCTAAAACTTCTTTGCCCACACTTAAACAACTGACCTCAGACTGAAACATGTCACAGCTAGATCTGTTCTGGTAAAGGCCTCTGCAATCTCCTGGAGGGCTGTAGCAGTCCATCTTTCAGCAAGCTCTCCCAACAAGCTTCCTCAACCTTTGGTCTGCAGCGGTGGGTGTGCTCGCTCGCTAAAAATAAACATGTGCGAGGTTGAGGGAAGGGGCGGGGCAGTAATTGCACGACCGCTTATCGAAGTTCGCGTTACTGTATTTTTCAGAGGCTTGCACTAAAAGTGAGAGGACTGATGCGAAGGCAAAATTTTTACTTTTTCTGTAATGTAGCTAGCTAAAACAAAAGGTTTAACACGAGTAAGTTTGTATTTCTTTCCGTAGCTATCTAGCTACAAGAATAAATCAAACTGTTCGGTAAGCTCTTTGTGCACACATAAGACTTAGCATTTTCAGTCATACTTGACAGAAGGTAATTATTTGGTCTCTTAAATTAAAATGTCTCTTTAGTTGCAGGTGTAGCTAATTGGAATTGTCAAGATGAAGCAACTCACCTCATGCACTGAGGTAGCGTGTGTTGTGTGAGCACAAGAAGGTGTCTGGTGGCTACATAATTCATGCCATGATGCTGCTATTGAATAAGATTGTGCCAATTTCTGAACGTATCTGTGTAAAAAAGGTCAATCTTTGTTTATTTTGTGCCAGACAATCCTTAAAAATTGTCTAAAAGTGGGGGCACTTAGCCATTAGTTATATTAGCTATATGCCATTAGTGACTAGAATATGTCACCCAGTGCATAGTGATACCGTTCTCATTTGATCTTACAGAAGTGAGCATCTAGCTAATGGCAGGTTTTCCCCCAGTATATCATGTTTCCACAGTATCACTTTGCTCATTCGTAAATCAGGTATCATAAAGTCATAATATTACACTTATGGCATATCCTCCTTTACCACTCCCAACTGTTGCAGGCTTAAAAAGTACAGTGACTGATTGAATTAAATTAATATTAGTCTAAATGAGAATCAGATAGTGAAAGTGATAGTGATGAATTCTCTGTCAGTGTGCCGCATTCTTCATCTGTGTTTGGTGAAGCCTGAAGTAACAAGTTTCTGTCCGCACCAAATTTTATAACCATCTCTGCTGAGTCTCCCATAAGACTCTCATTTCCACCACTGCTAGTCCAGCCATAGATAATAGAATTCAAAAACCCTTGCATTGGAACAGTGGTGGACTGAAAGAAAGACATCAATAAATGAATTATTTAATAAAATTAATACAACTAGCAAGCACCCTGCCACACAGTGGTGCTTGATTATAAGAATGCAGTAGCATAAGATATTTTTATTCATTCATTGTTGTCATCCTCTAACACTTGTTGAAGGTTACATCAGTTTCCCACTCCTGCCCTTTTTTTTTTTTTTTTCCCTGAACTATCATGGCTTTTTTTTATCTCTCTCCTTTCCTTTCTTCTCCTCTTTCTTCTCAAGTTTTTGAGTCCTTTCTCCTCCTTGTCTATCTCTCCTGCTTCTGAGTCTATCTGTTCTCATGATTGTGGACTTAGGCTTTGCGAAACATTTTCCTTCCTTTCGAAACTTTTGCCTTCCTCCATAAACTTTCCTCACCAAATCCACCTGCTTTTTAGGAGCTACACTAAATTACCTTCTACTTAATGTGATGATACGCCATTTAGGTAATGATGATACGCCATTTAGGTAATGATGATGCTTTACCTACTGTTTAAGCTCATGAATTATTTATGAATACACACACCATTGTTGGTTACCGTCGTTGTACTGACACACAAGCATATTATTATACAGATAACAGTAACAACAACAGTAATAATAATAATAATAATAATAATAATAATAATAATAATAATAATAATAATAATAATAATAATAATAATACATAGTAATAATAATAAACACATTATCCATTGTTATATTGTGCATATGAAAGTAGGTATTATACTTTACGGATTTATAACAACAACAATAACAGCAACAACAATAATAATAAAAACACATAAGTTTATCTATGAAATATACAATCTCAAGGTGAGTAGCAGCTGCTATTCACATTGCTGTTCAATGTTCTCACTGCTTACCTGGAATATGTGGACAGCGACAAAGACCTTGTGCTCTATAGTATCCTGATCATGGAGAGTTTCTGCCTCACTGAATATCATTATGACCGCCAAAACTACAGCTACATGTGTATATGCACATATAATTTCAATGCTCATACACGACATGACAATACTTCACGTGACAATTAAATATCATCACAAGGATTTTTAACTTAAAGCAACAGCATGTATTTTGAGGTTTATTACCTTCACTAGAGCAAAAACTATGACATAGCACTTACTGGAGAGGGAAATCCCCAGAAAGACAGTCAGGTATAACATTATCCTTTTCCGAGCCAATGCCTGGCCTTTAAAAATTGTATCTGTCATCCGTGCATCATCTAAAGCAGCTATTAAAAAAAAATCTATATAACAAAGGAACACCATTAGTATTTTCTAAATTAACTTCATAGTTTTGGTAGGAAATATGAAATTTACAAGTGGTCAACACCTTACCAACAAGACTGGTAATAGCCTTGATGTTCCGCAGAGTCTTCCAGTACAGCCATGTCAAAATGATTAGAACAAAAGAGAACTGAACCAGTAGAATAACACTGTAGCCTAGTTGTAGCTTGTGAATGAGTTTCAAGTAGTTGATACTTGCCTGTGATAGAGAAAATAAATTATATTGGCAAAATGTCATTATATTAAAAATATATACAGTTCGTCCAGCTTAAAGAGTAGAAAGTACAGATCTCAAAACTTAGACTAGTTGCAATCACAACAAGCTTAGCCATACCTTTTTTGTGTTGTTAGATCCCAATCCACTCGAAACTAAGTCATATAAAACAGCATAAGTATAAGAACTACGCTATCTCCATAGACATTCCATACATTAAGCGCCATTTTTTTTGACGTCACAAATTCGTCCGTCATACGTCACAACTCGTAGTTAAACTGGAGCCGCGCCCTCACACGGCAGCTTCTATTCGGGAACTTCCCTTCGCAAATTGACTGTTTTTGCTATGTCTTTATATTTCTTTTTCTGTGTACTGTGGGCTTACTTTGTTGTTACAGGTGGAATGAGCACCAAAGAGGACTCCAGCAAGCCAAATTTGAAGAATGAAGACCCCCTGGGACAGAGATACAGCTCTGCGCACTGGCTACTATTCAGAGTTATTTCGAAGCGGCCGAAAGAGCTACTGCGCTCATTTTTTTTCCAGAGGTAGCCTGAGGGCTTCTTCGCAACATTACAGAGCCATATTTCTAATATCTATATTTTTTTTTTGTTAACAGTAAAATTTCATGCCGTTTTACTCGTGCGTTATTCTAAAAAAACTCTCTGTAACTTTATTCTAAGGGGGGTATTTTGCTTGTGCGCAAAATTTGGATTCAATTCAGTGATCCAGTTCCACGAAATATCAATTTTGATTTTCAAGTTGACAACTGATTCGCAATTTCACCCCGCCCCCCATAACGCTGAGCTCCGCGAACGCGCAATTTATTTGGTAAGATAATCAATTAACTTGTGACAGCTCTAAAAAGAGCCCATTTTAAAACAATAATAAGAAATACAAATGAGCCGTGAGTTGGCCGCTGTAACTTTGGAAATAGTTAGCCCCTCGAGCAAAAGTGATGGCTATTCCCGATGTTGCTTGGAGTTGGTTGCTCATTAGTGGGAGGGGTAGTTCAGCACAAGATTTAGACTTGTAGGCGATAGGGCTGAAGAGTATAGCGGTAGCAATCCCGATGGAAAGAACTGAAGTGATGATGATGGAGTCTATACGCAGCGGAGTCTCAATAAAAGGTTGGTGGAATTGTCGGAGCTGGTACCAGTCAGGGTGGAGTTGGTCATGGTTGAGACAGAGTTTTAAGCTGCTCCAATGGCTTCCCCTGCAAGTATAATAGAAGGATGTTATTCTAAATGACTGTCTCAGACTAGTACACTACATACAAGTTATAGCTCAGAGACCGTTTGTGTCCACCACCTGCTTCGTGTTTTTTGGCGCCATAGTTAATTGATTGTTTGCGTGGCTCGGTTACGGGCCATCTCCCGCGTTTTACCAGCGTGTCCAACATCCCCTGGTTTAGTTCACAAATGCGCAAGCGCAACACTCTGACATCACAAATACGTCGTCATTGAGATAAGAGCTTCCGCAAACGTCACAACTTACACCGAAAATACTAACACTCTCACAAAAGCATTTTTATTTCCCTTAATTTTCAAGATAGGGGTTTCAAATTCATATGGATTAAAATACAACTATTTAGGTATTTTATATTAAATTCCCAAGACACTTACTTCAAAATTGCAAAATTACCAGCTTAAAGCATTTGGGGAGTTCAGTTTTTTATAAAAAATGAAATTAAAAATAAGTAAAATAGTATTAAAATATAAAAATTTGGTACAAATGAGCCATAGATTCAGTCTGCAAAATCTTTAGACACTCGAATTCAATTTACTCTTTTTCTGGCTTAAAAACATCAAAAATATCCTCCATTTATAGGGTCACTTCTTCTATCTATTACCACAGTTGTGACCACAAACCACAATTTTTTAAAACATAATCAATTTTAATATATATTAATTTGTGTGTGTGTGAAGTTTCAGCTTCCTGACATCAATCTGACTGCACATGTATACATTTAAAGAACAATTAACAAAAAACAGAACTTTCTACTCTTTAAGCTGGACGAACTGTAGCTATTTAGCTATAATAATATCCATACTGGTATGTTGTGCATCTGTTAATTTATATACGCCAAACCCACCTGATCTTTTCTTCCAGAGTAAGGCAGAACATTCCCCAAGTGAGGGAAGCACCAGCAGCTGCATTTGTTAGCATCACTGACAAGGCGGGTAGAGCCGGAGAGAGCAGCAAACAGCAATCCCACCACAAGTATGGGTACGATCCTGACATAACGAGGAGAGAGGACAATAAGAGGATAAAAACTAGTATGTAAATGTTCAGGGAAGCATCTGGCTCCGAAGTAAGAGTCTTATTGGTGAGAGAGCTAGCCACTTCCATGTCTAATGAATGAAATTTTCTTATTGCTATTATTATTATTGCTATTATTATAATTTTACCATTATTTTATTATTATTACTGTACAGTAGAACCTCTCTTATCCGGGCACCTTGGGACCAGGGGGCGCCCGTATCTTAGAAAGTGCCCGTAACTTAGAAAGCTATTTTTTCCCAGTGCAATAATAGCAAAGTTAATTTATTCTACGCTTAATAGAAGATTTATTTCAATAAATGTAGCAGTAATTATATTAATGATTGTGACTATGATGAAAGTATTGTTACTTATACGACCAAAATTTATTTAATGTATGATAATATTGTTTTCTGTTTCAGGTTTTTAAATCTTTTCCTAGCTGCAGTATCTCTCCACTCTTTGACAAGGAGCAAATGAACTGGATCAACTTCTTCTTGGGACTCCAACCATCTCAGAGATATGTCCAAGGCATCACAAGCCTGTGCATCGGATACCGAGTTCTGATCTTCAATGAGTGCCTCATCTTCAGAAGAACACTCTTCAGGATGTGTGATATTTGATACTTCCTGAATAATTTCAGTGTCTGTCATCAACTGATACCCTGGATCATCAGCATCTTGTACCAGCCAATTTTCAGGTGTTTGCCAGTTTTCATCGCCTGGTGTGCACCCCAATCGCTGAAAAAAATCCAAAAAATCTTCCGTATCGTTAGACACGCCAGCACCATCAGAGGAGACGCCAACATCATCAGAAGATCTAGGATTATCTGAAGAGTTATTACCTGAACTGCTATTACCATCTGAAGAGCCAGAACTTTCAGAACAACTCCCAGCTATATCTTGTGTGGATACTTCAACTGAAAGGAGCAATTTGTTCCATCCTTTTCTTAAAGTGTCTGATTTGATTTCATCCCAGGCTTGGGCAGCCTCCTTTATTGTTAATTTTTTCAAAATGTCTGGAATAGACATTGAATTTGCTTCATTTTCCAGAACAATGTGTCGTAGGAGAGATTTTTTGTATAGTCTCTTAGTTGCTTCCAAAATTCCTTGATCCATTGGCTGGAGGATTGATGTTGTATTTGGAGGCAAAAACATGGACTTAACTTTCCCATCTTTAGACTGCAATACTTCAGTGGAGGGGTGTGCTGGTGCATTGTCAAGTAGGAGTAATATTTTATATTCAATTTTGTTATGCTCACAAAACATTTTCACATATGGTACACATTTATCATGAAACCAAGTTTCAAAAATATGCGAATTCATCCATGCTTTTTTCTGATTATAGTAGTACACAGGGAGCAATTTCATATCCATATGTTTAAAACAACGGGGCTTTTTGCTGGTATGAATAAATACTAATGGTAGCTTGCATGTACCAGTAGAATTCGCACAAGCCATTAAAGTTACTCTGTCCCTAGATTTCTTAAAATTTTTTGCATGTTTTTCTCCACAATGCACAAGAGTTTTTGATGGCATCCCTCTCCAAACTAATCCAGTCTCATCTGCATTAAACACTTGGCTCAAAGTGTATCCCCCCTCGTCTTCCATAATCTTAGCAAGCTCACTTTTAAAAGGATCTACAGCAGAGACATCGGCAGATAGAGATTCACCTTGCATAGATATGCTTCTGATGCCATGTCTGCAACAAAATTTGTGAAACCAACCAGAGCTACCTTTAAAAGATTCAGGATCTCTGTCTGGGTAAACCCCTGAGAAGAGCTGAAGAGCTTTCTCTTGTACTAAGGGACCAGACACTGGAGCTCCTTTAGAACGCTGTTGAATAAACCACAAATAGCAGGCTTTCTCTAGATCCTCAAACTGTGCCTCCCTTATAATGCAGCGTTTCTTTGCAAGGGATGGATTATCACTAGAAGAAACATGAAGCTGTATTTTCTCTCGTAGCTTCCAAATATCTGCTACGGTAGACTTCGGAACTTCAAAAATATTTGAAACTAACCTCTGTGACTTGCCTTTCTTTAGTTCTTCAATTATTTTAATTTTGCTCTCCAACGTTATCACCTTTCTCTTCCTACCCGGCTTATTTGCCATCTTCCCAGCTGCAAATCTCAGATTTACGCGCGTGCGTATACCCGTAGCCCCGCCCATAATAATTCAACTTCCTCAAATAGTGCTGCCCGGTTGATCGAGGTGCCCGTAACTTCGGGGTCCGGATAAGCGAGGTTCTACTGTATTATTATTATTTTATTATTATTTTATTATTATTATCATTATCATTATCATTATCATTATTATTATCATTATTTTTATTATTATTATTATTATTATTATTATTATTATTATTATTATTATTTTTATTATTATTGGGCGAGCAAAGCAAGACTCTCACTAACGGGTCTCAATTTGAGATTTTGGTATATATATATATAATATATTATATATATGGCAAAGTTCAAAGAGGTCAATGCGTGTCCACCCCCGGAGGCTACTCCAAAACGTAAACATTAGCACGGGCGCAAGAAATTCGGGTGAAAAGACTTTGAAATAATGCTAGGAAAAGAAAATGACGGCAAAGTGCTATGGAGACAGAATGGGAGAGACATTCGCAGTTAGGTCTTCCAAAGTTAAGCCGAGTTCATTTATTCTTTTAGTGGCGGTGGTTAGCTAACTTCGTCACTTCGTCAGTGTGCTGTTCGTCATAGCTATATGTCTTATGTAACAGATTTGTTCTTATTTATCCGAAGTCCAATAGTCAAGTCACTAAGAGAATACAACGTAATGCTATATCTACTAGAGCTCTGGTACAATAGAGCATTTTGAACGAATCGTACTTTGTAACGGCGACTAGCTTAAACAAAAACCGTTAGTTTATCGATCCTTACCCGTATCATCCTTGGAAATTTGATTGCTTACTCCTTGAAAATCCTTTGTCCAATAGCCAAGTCATGAAGAGGATACAATGCAGGTCTTGTGCTGGTATATCCAGTGAACAAGTATGTATAAAAGTGTTGCGTGTTGCTAAAGAATAGCAATAAACTAAACAAAAATATTATTCAAATTTTAGTCCGACCAGCTCGCTCGTCATTTGTGCTGAAGCACATCACTAGTTATTACATTATTATTATTATTATTATTATTATTATTTTTTTTTTTTTTTTTTATAATTAAAGCATTTGTAATGACTAGATTATTAATCATACTCACCATGCAGTAGCATACAGTATGGCAGACTTTACTGGAGACAGCACTCGAAGCGACGACTGAGTTATATCCTAGGATATAAAATGGCATACAAGTCACCACTGTGTCACTTCATTTAGTCTAGTGTCTCAGACCTACCAGTGTAATGTGAGCTCTCTTTTTATTCAAAATTAAGTAGGCCATTACAGCGTAGACCAAAGTTAGGTTTGCTGTGATACACTCCAAAATCTGCAGCCATAAAAAACCCACAAAAATGACAGCGTCTCAAAACAACAACAACAAAAATAACAACAGTTTTCATTTAGCTCCAATCTCCCTTAAAATCATAACCCAAACCAAAATAAAAACAGAACACCATAAGCATTCTCTTAGATTGCATACTTTCTTCTGTCATTACATGACTGAACAATCAACAGTCAAAGTGGCTCTCACTAAGGCACACAATCTACGTTAGATTTTAGGAACTTGCATAAATTTTAGCTATGCCAACATACCACAGTGATCAAGGATACCGCAAAGCATCCCACTCTGTTCGAAGTGCCTCTGAACCATAACCAAGCGCCAATTACCCACAAAATACCGAGTATGATATCGGCAAAGCTTAATTGGAAGATCGACTGGATCTAGATGTAAAGCAGTCATAATACAACATGAACTAAAGTTCACTAAGTGCACAGATATTCAGTGTATTCATGTATCAACTATTGCTTGCTGTATATATCTATAGTTTGCACTCACCGTCGGGTTCCAGATTATTCTCCGGTATAGGATGCTAGAGATGATTGCGGATGCTCCCAGAATGCTGTGAGATAGTAAATAATAGTGCAAAACAACAACAAATAAACTTAGTTACTCCAAGAAGAAAATCACTATGTAAACACCTCACATGTAGAACAAAAATAAAATAATAATAAACATGTAGCCAGACCCTTTAGCCACGGCTACACTGGAAGGGGTCTGGTCACATTCGTATATAGCACCAATTCAAAAGGAATGTAATTAATCTTTTACCCAGATGCTCCACGGTTAAAACATATTGCATTGGGGAGTTTGGCTAAAAGCGTATCACTGCTGCATTTAGATGCGACAATGGCTTCAACAATCCCCATCAAAGATCCAGGGTAAGCATCCAAAACATAAGCTTTTCCCGTACTCTGCTGGTAGTATTCCAAATCATCCCCACCATTTACAAGCCCAGAAATTACCTGTAGCTGCAATTTTTTTCAACCCTTCCCCATATCTTCTCGAGTGCTTGCTACCACTAAGTCCTTCAAGTAAGCGCTGATTGAGTGACTGTGGTCGTTAAAGTATATTAGACAACCACGACTGGAACCGCAACTTCCCTCTGAGATCTGGAGGGTTTTGAATTGCAGGCCCAGAGCAAGCAAATTTTAGGATGGTACGGCTGGAAAAATGGATAAAAATGGGCATGGCCTGTCAATATTTAGAGTATGTATGTTGTTTTTGTAAACTGTTCTTTTTTGTGTGTATAATTGCAGGTGGAGGTGTCTTCAGCAGTGAATTCACTAGTAGCAAGAATCTTTAATGTTTTTGTACCAAAAAAAAAAAAGAATATTTAAAAAATTAAAATCATGTTTAAACTTTCATAAATGGTTTATTAAATACAAAAAAAAATCAATACTGTAATGATGTTTTATGCATAGCTACATAAATATGATTTATTTTCTTACGAATAATACAATAATCTTTCAATGATTCAGTCATTCTCGGCTGAAATAATTATAATAATAGGAAATTTTTCTCTTTTTAACATTGGGTTAAGTTTTAAACGTCGGGTTAAGTTATAATTAATAATATTGGCTGTTAAAAAGAGAAAAATTTCCTATTATTAAAATAATCTTTGGAAAAATACTGCTGCTTTGTTCTGATGCATCCATAAATTCATTTACAACAATAGCTACACTTTAAATCTAACTTATCTGTTCTTACTTCTGAGTGTATGTATGGAAGTGCTTTCTAAAAATTGGTTGATGAGGTTTCTCTGGAACATTCATGGTCGAGTTGCTCAGCTTGGAAGCCATACAACAAGGCTAACCTCGATGAGCCACCAATGTAGCCGACTTTTACCTCGACATGCAACTTATCAAGCAATTGCTTTTGCGCATGCACTGAATAATAAATTAGCGTGGCAAAAAAAAATTGGTATGGCCCAGGTCGCACCCTTTGCTGCGGCCCTGAATTGGTACTACGTAATGCCACCAAAACTCAGCAGCGGCAGGGAATGGGTCTGGCTACACGAGACTAATGACCCACATCCTTCATGTTACTATTTTTAGAATGAGATATGGCTTACATGATTTGGCTTCTATCCTTGGCCTTTTATGTTTTGTACACAATCATTGTACACTGTTAGTTTTGTTAGGATATGCAATAATTATAATGCATTAGTTAATTGCATTCGTTGGCTGTTCGCTTAATTAATTGATTGAATTACCTCAAAAGGGATACCATCATCCGTACAGCGGCAAGAGCATCTCTTTCGCCATACTAGATGAAATAAACGGAATAAGGAGACATTAACAATAAGGGCGTGTCCCGTTCAGTTTAACTTCAAAGTTGGGTCTCCAATGTTCTAGGCCACTCACCTCAGCGGGAAGAAGAGAACAGCTATTTCTCTCCAGATTCCCTGTACAACTCTCCATTGAGTGCAATTATTCTGTTCGCTCCGCCTACGTATTGTAGGTGTGGCTGAACTTCTATTACAGCTTTTACGTGGGAGTTGCTGTGGAATGTATTGACGCTCATTACCCTACTGTGGCAATGACTTCCGTATGTGGAAACTTCATGGCGCGCTTACGATGTACGTACGGCTTGGGTGATCTTCCCGAGCTGTACGGGATCCTTAGACCTGTGAGAGCCAAGTGGAAAGAAATAGGTCTACTATTGGGTTTATCTATAGGAGACTTAGACGCCATAGAAAAAGATCGTCAGCATGACACTGGGACGTGTCTGATGAGCTGTCTGGACCAGTGGCTACGGAACGGAAAAGACAATACCAATGAACGGATTGCTTTAATTCTTTTGAAAGTGGAAGAGCCAGATTTTGCACTTAAAATATATCCCCCTGTGAGAGAACTTTGGCAATACACACGAACCTGGTGGAAATGTAAAGTAAAAGAGGCACTGACATCCACAGGTATTGTTATGACACTCATATTCATTGTACTGGGGGCAGTCGTGCATAATTACAGCTACCTAATTATAAATGATGGGTCGCCACAGCCTGGAGAATCCAACTCTCTTCCACTGGTGGAAGAAGAACTGGTAGGGAGGCAAGAGGAAGTGAATAAGATCTTGCAATTTTTGAGCGATGAAAATGTGAAAGTAGTGACCTTGTTTGGATCACCAGGATTTGGGAAGTCCGCAATAGCCAGGCACATTGGGAACCTTTTCCTGAGAAATGGCACAGACGTCCATTATCTCGTAGTTGAGGACATTGCTAATGTAAAAGCTCTGAAAGAGGAACTACTTGATGTAAGCGGAGTGGCGAAGTCTATACGATTTGCATCTTGGGTAAGAAATATCACAAAGGAAACTCTCATTATCTTGGATAATGTGGATGGCCTCAATTGGGTTCAAGACGTGTCTCGTATGGAGTTTCAAAACCATTTTCTTTCTATTTTGCAAAGCCATTCTCACAAGTTGAAAATTTTGATCACCAGTCAGCAAGAGATACGCTCTTTGAAACATTTTCGTTCCTACCAGCTGTCCTCCTTAGACAGTGAAAATTGTATTCACTTGCTAAGCCATTCCATTGCTGAAGCCAAAATATCACATTCTGATGCTACCTTAATCTGTGATATGGTTGGTGGTGTACCATTAGCCGTCAAGGTAATTGCAGCAATTCTATCACCTCCGGTTAGTACCTCAGTCAGTTATGTCATCACCAGGCTGAATGATACCTTGAAATTTTATTTTTTAGCAGAAAAAAATCGACTCGATGAAAAAAAGAGGATACTCTTTGCACTTGAAGTGGCCTTTGGATTTATCAAGAAGGAGCACCAGGTTTGTGCACTGTTATCAGCACGCTTCACTGGATCATTTACAGTGGATATTATCAATTCAATGCTGACGGCAGACCTTATGAAACCATATTCAGACGACTTTGACATCATGGACTGCCTTTATGAACTCCATAGGAAGTCTTTTATAGAAGTCATTTCACCCTTTGATGAGAAGAAGCCGACTAAGTACCATTTTCACACTTTAATTAAAAGTTTTCTGGAGATTTCTGTATCAAAATTCAACATATCTGAAGTTCTGGACATGTTTTGGACTAACTATTTGTACTGGATTAATAGCGACCAGGGTGAAGAGTGGCTGATTTTGAGCTTGGCCAAAGAAGATCTCGAAGTATTGATTAAGGAAAGTCATAAAAGAACTAATCATTCCTACTACCTGGCAGTTAGCATCACATCTAACCGACTCTTTGTAAAGTATATAAATGGCATGTTTGGTCCAGTTTGGAAGCATCAAGAACTTTACAGGGAAATGCTTCAACATTCAATAGGTAGTCTCTTGTCAGACTGTGAAGAACCTGGGTTGACTTTTCCTATATCAAGTGTCAGCAGGGTAATACATGCTTACTCTATTGCGTTTGAGGAAAATGTTTGTCTAGAATCATCTGATTGTGTCAAATTTCTTCAAATCTGCCAACCTAAAATTGAAAGCTTGCGATTTCTAGCTGTTGGTAGTTATGACACTATGAAAGCTGCTTCCTATTTCTACAATAACCTTCTGAGCATAAAGTGCCTCGAGGCTAAGTTGGCTACGGGAGGTTGCAAGTCTCTGTGGAAGCACAGTTTACTTGGTGTAGTGGAGATGCTAGTTGAGGTGGAGAAAATGTGTACGGATTACTGCAGTGAATTTACTACTGAAGTTGTAAGAGGTGAATGTTTGAGGAGTAATTCCAGCCCAAATGTTCGTGCTCTTGAATCGTACGCTCTCAAGGAGTACAAAGAAGCTGTTCAACTGATAAATGACTTAGCCAACGATGCTGCCAGCAGTCACTCCTGCTCAGTGTTGGAGCAAGTGCTAGTGTACATGATGATGTATGATATACATAGTAGCTTTAACGACCTTGATGAAGCAGACCGTTTTATTATATCTATACGAGGGATTGAATTTCAACATTACAATATGAGCTGCTATACTGCTATTTACGATGACACTGTCATACCATTTTTAAAGGACGTTAATGAAACGCAATTGGCAAAAGAATTAAGAGATCTCAAGTTCGACAGTTACATGGCTGCCTTCCAGGATTGTGAAGGAAACCCACTTCACTGCATCAACATGCGTTACAAAACACCTTTGTTAAAAGTACTGTTGGAATTTTCTCCATTGTGGATAGAAAAAATGTTGAAGTCCGATTTTTTGTTGTGTGCTGTGACTAAAGAAGTGATGATTGGTTGTGAATCACCCTTTCCTTTCATTACGGACATTTTAGAAGCACAACGTACATACTCTCAAGCTATGCGTAGTTTTTTAGTAGAAGGTTGATTCATATAATTATTAAAAGTGCAAAATTTATCTGAAAGAGGCATTGAATTGATTGGGAGGATAACATATATATATTCCAAGTCGGTAAACAAGGCATATAGCTAACACCTAACTAATTATTAGGGATTATTTAAAGTTTGTGAAAAATTGCAAGCATTGCATAATAGTGAAAAATTAGCTAGTTTTTTTTCCCTTTTATCTGTTATTTTTAGTTACACTTCCAACTTCAAGAATTAGCTAGCTAGTTGTTTTGCAACTTGCCAGATTTTTTTTTTTGGAACGAGACCAGAATCTGGTAATTCAGTTTGTGAGGCTGAGTCCTTTGAAATTTGACTATCTACTTGATACTAGGGAGGATTCAAGGAGGAGGAGGGGGGAAAGTGAGCAAGGGGGAAGCCCCTCCAATCAAGTTAATTAAAATATATAATCTATACGGGATCACAGGCAAATTAGTTGATAAGACAGCTGTATGCTAATTTATACTCTTCATTCATAATGTCCAAATCATCTAGTTTTGACCTAAATGTATTTTAGCCCCCCCCCCCCCCCCCCCCCCCCCATCATTAGCTCTGGATCAGCTCCTGTGATAGCCAGATAATAAATAGCTAAAACTGATCGATAGCAAAAATTCTCACTGTGTAAGTTGTTGCATCAATTACATCTCAATGGCTTGTCAGAGACTCATGCCTGCCACCAGCAATGAAATTTCCCACAACTCTCTGTCTGACACAGCCAAAACATATTCAAGAATGCAGCATTGATTTGTAGGTAGAGTTAAAAACAAATCATCCGGAGAATGGGCAGAGTGTGCTTTTAGTACATATCATCCCTTTACCTAGTGTGCTTAGACATGTTGTACTTGTCATAACATTGGACAAAACACCAGTGACTATACTATAGCTGAGAATAAAAAAAGAATAAATGATAGAATCCTTATCGTTCCAGTTCAGAATCCACACTAAATACCATACTGTTGTCTTCATAGGTACTCTGAATGTCACAAGGAGCTGATGGTTGGAAACGCTTCCGGCGTCCTGTTGGAGTGGGTGTGATTGGACGTCTACCTTTAAGCAAAGCGCTGATTTCACTCTGGTTGGACGAATGGTTTGAGGCCAGGGCTGGTCGGATCACTTGAATGAAATCTTCCCTCGTCCAACCATAGACAATTGCGTTGAGGAATCCTTGTAGAGGCACTGAAATAGACTGTCATGCAAACACATATACAAGTCAAAATTATGTAAGAGTGTGAAGCACTGAAACAAACAAACAAACAAAAAAAAAACACAACCAAATTGCAGTTCAGTCAACCTCGTAAGAATAGTGGTCAAGTTGCCAATTACCTGTAATACGTAGACGAGAACTGCTACTGGATCAATATACAAGTGATATTGAATTTTTGTTATATCTGTTGCCAGAAGTTTACTTTCAAATCCAACTAGTGCACATGAGAGGAAAAAATCTATAAAATATATATATACAGCCATGATTGCAGTGATTTAAGGAGAAATTGAAATTTGCAGGGTATTCACCAGTAAACCATCCACAAAGGGACTGTGAAACTCTCTGATAGTGAACTCTCTAATGAGCAAATTGCCTCTATTTAGTGAACCTCCTACTTCCCTCCTCCAATAGAAAATGCACTGCCTATCACCTCGTAAAGCAAACAAACCATTATTTACTAACTGAAAGCCCTGGTCCCATCAGTACAGAAGTTCTACTGTACATGTAGAGCAATATTGTGATAATATTATATTATCTCACCAGCACGCATGCACCTCAAGGTGAGACACCCAACTGTGAATAAAGAAACCTAATTTATTACTCGTGGCACGGATCAAAATTTAGACTTTCAACTTGTCAATCAACGTAGCTGACAGCAAACACATTCCAGCTGGATTGAAAATGGCAGCCAAACTTTATCACCCACAACTCCCCCTTTTTTTTTTAAATTATAGAATGCTATACTTGTTAAATAACACTGGTGTAACCTCAAAAATTAAAGGTTGAAAAAGTTTCTGATGGGAGAACCTCGAACAGTGCAGGGATTAAAAGAAGGAATTTTTCCCACCCCTGAAAATGGTAGTGCCACCTTGAAAATTATTATGACCTTATGGTGATCATTTGCCACAATTAAAAAAAAAATCAAATTTCATGAAAATTAGAAGCCCCTTCCCCTGAAATTTCAAAAATGTTGATTTGACTCCTCTCAAGTTTGGTTCCAAAATACCCAGACAGTGGTACAATAATATTTCAATGGTCTGCATGTACTGCCTCTTGCCATACTACCAGATCATGTTGTTATACCTGTCTACATGTGTTGACCTCATGAACTGTGCATTCAGTACTCACTGAAAAATCCGGTGCACAAAAATGAAGTCAAGAAGTACACAACTCGCTGCTTCGCTCTTGTGTGACCTTTAGAGAAGACATTGTTAACTGCACCAGTACTTCCTGATGGTTGTGCTGAAAACATTAAAGTTTAATTAAAAAATCAATACATACATACATTGCACTACTCTGTTGGATACATCTGTTGTTGTCTTTTTTATACTAAAAAAAGTTTGTCTATCCCTTCCAGTGTTTCATCCAGACATTCTTGCAAGGGGGGCAAAATAGAGTTTTGAAAATGTAAGGGGGGGCGGGCGGCACTGGTCACCATGGGAGTGAAATAGAATTATTGGAAGGCCTATGTCCTACATTAAAAAAACATAATCTTATCTAATGAGGTCTGCATATGTCAGATCCTGACAAGTTAATTCAGCTACTCATTTTCACCTCCACCGTCTAGCAATTTTCAGTCAACTGTGACATTCACTATTTAGATGCTTTTCACACACTATTCAACTCTGACTCTCACCTCCCCTTAGGTTTATCACACGTTGATTCACACTTACGGTTGCTGGCTGGCTATAAAAAGGCCAGCCCTCAGCTCACCGTAGCAGTTGTTGAGTTTTGATCTATACAGATTCTACAACTTCCAGAACCAGAACTCTAAGCACTCGTAGTCCCTGACAGCTTAAGATAGTCTCAAATGGATATTCGCTCTTTCTTCTGTGGTGCAAGCTCTTCAAAGTCACCTGGCCACTCAAGTAGCAGTGACACAGAAGATAAAATTGACAGCAATCAATCTGATACTGAGTTTTTGGAGCCAAGTCCTGCCAAGAAAAGATTAATTGTCCATGAGAAGCATGCAAAGGAAAGATTAACTACACATGAGAAAAGCAAGAAAATCACTGCAAGCAGTCGAAAATACAACAAAAAATGGGAAGAGAGCTTCAATTGGCTGATGTTTGATAAAAATTTCCAAGGAGCTTTTTGTAAGGTTTGCAGGAAGAGAGGAATTTCTCTTCAAAGAACAGGAGGAACATGGATCTCAAAACCTTTCACGAACTGGAAGAAGGCAATAGAGAAGATGAAAATTCATGCAAAGAGTGATATTCACCTCCTATCATGTGAAGCAGAGATGGCTGCAGCTACAGCACTACAAGAAGGGTCAGTCATTCAGCAACTCCAACAAATTAATGATGAGGAAAAGTTGAAGAACAGAATGGCCATTAAAGCTCTAATTCGTTGCACCCATTTTCTAGCTCGTCGCCACATTCCCCACACAACAAATTTTGATGAACTTATTGATCTAATCGTAAGTTGTGGTGCAGAAGATTTAAAGGGGTTCCTTGAAAGAGCTAGATTAAATGCAACCTACACATCTAAAGTTGCTGTTGTTGAATTTGTTGAGGCAGTTGGCTTATGGGCTGAAGAATGTTTACTGAAACGGCTTCGCCAAGCTTCCCATTTCAGCATAATGGCAGATGAGTGCACTGATGTGACGACCACAGAAGAGCTTTCAATTTTCTTCCGCTGGGTGAACATGGACGGTCAACCTGTTGAGCACTTCTTGGATATAGTTCCATTGAAAGCTACTGATGCAAAGACTATTTATTCTGCCCTTGTTGAATTCATGAAAGATAAAAACATACAGATTAGCAAGCTGGTGGGTATGGGATTCGATGGAGCAGCTACTTTCTCTGGGAAACACAATGGTGTGCAGAGTCTCCTGAAGAAAATTTCACCTCATGCACTTTTCGTACACTGCCATTGCCATTTGCTACAGCTAGCATGCGTTCAAGCAGCTAATGCTACCAGTGGGATAAAACATGTGTACATCACACTCACCACCCTCTGGAAATTTTTCCACTATTCTCCTAAGCGAGCTGAGAGTCTCAAAGCAGTACAGCAGGTGCTTGACTTACCTGAGCTGAAAGTTGTGAAACCATCAGATACTCGCTGGCTGTCCCATGAACGCTGTGTGAAGGCAGTCAAAGCTAGCTACAGTGCAATTGTGACTGCTCTAAACAATATCTATGAGCAGACACATGCACCTGAAGCTCTAGGTATCAGTAAAGCCTTATGTAGGCCCTCAACTTTAGTGGCCATATACCTCCTTGATTATGTTCTGCCACAAGTGGCGAAGTTGAGCAGAGCTCTCCAGACTGAGAGAATAGACTTGACAGCTATCACCCCTCTTGTTGATGCCACTCTCAATACACTTGATGATGCCATGTTACCTGCTGCTAACTGGGTATTAGAACTGATGGATGCAAAGAATGAGATCGAAGAAGTCACTGACATCACGTTAACCACGGAAAGCATTGCTACATTCCAAGGACAAGTGGCTGAACCGTTTATCAGGATGCTGAAGGCAAACATATCCAGCAGATTTATTTCACAAGATATTGTCTCCTCATTTGGCATCTTTGATCCGAAGAAAGACACCAAAGAAGCTCTTATTTCCCGCGAAACCCGAGAGGAGTGGAAAACATTTCGAAGCTACTTATCGAAGAAGCCGAAAGGTAACCTGCACTTGCAGTTGAAAGAGCTCACCACAAGTGATATGCTTAGTGAAATTTTTCCAAACATTAGCACCCTGGCAAACATATGTCTATCTATCCCTGTCAGCACTGCTTCAGTGGAAGGAGCTTCTCCAAAATGAAACTAATTAAAACACGAATTCGAAATCGAATTGGGCAATCACAATTATCCTATTTGATGAAAATAGCCATGGAGACACCCGAGACGCTCTCATCTACACAATTAAATGACATTATTACAGTATGGAACAAAAAACCTAGACGAATTGCTGTGTGAATATTGTTTATTATTAATTTGGTTTACATTTTTCTCTTAATAAATATCGGTTCTTTCAAAAGGGTGGGGGGCACTTAGAATCCAAGGGGGGGCATTTAGAACCCAAGGGGGGGCAAATGCCCCCTTTCGCCCCCCCCTAAATGAAACCCTGCCTTCTAAAACCAGCTAGATAACAGAACTTAGCTAGAGATAAGGAGCATTACTTTGTGTTGTTGATTCAATACAAATAAACAGCTGAAGGCCACTGGTGACTCCAACACGACAGCTCCAAACAGCTTACTCAGCAATAAAGAATTTACAATTAGTGGCATTCAAAGATTTCTGGTGTAATCAAGATGTTTCTGCTCCGTGGAGCCAAAAGATACACATGCATTGGTGCAGAAACGTCTTGATTATACCAGAAATCTTTCAACATATACTACGGAAAAGTTGTCACTAATTGTAAATTCTATTTAGTATTTACGTAGTAAAAATGTCTTACTACAAACTCACTGAGCAGTTCTCTGACACGTTTGAGAAGTCTCAATATCTTCCAATAGATGATCACCAGGATGATGAATCCCACCAGATAGTGGCCAGCTATTACCAGTCCATACGATGCTACCAGCATACTCAAGTGATGCATGTAGTATGCCGTGTCCTGTATAACATACACACATATAATCATTAAAAACAACAACAACAACAACAACTTTTTAAAGTTGCTCAAATGTTAATTCCCCTGGTCTTTTGACATATCAAAAAACAACAACAAAAACAAACAAAAACAAACAAAAACAAAAACAAACAAAAAACAACAACAACAAACAACATGACCATTTCCATAAACCCACTACTGCTATAGTTTGTCCAAGTAGAGTTGACACAACCACAAAGATAATTGAAGAAAGTACTTAGTCCAACACCTGTGCAGCCAATTCAACCTAGACAGACTACAGTAATAACTTACATTGTCTCGTCCATTGGCCACTGGGATAATGTTGCCAAAATAAGGAATACACCTAAAAAAAAAGAAAAAAGAAAAAAAAAGGCATTAAAAAGAATGCCCTTATTAATGGGTTTGTATATTTGTATAACGTACTGGCAAGAACAAGATGTAGACTCGTGCAGTAGCTTGTACATGCCTGCCACGATGAAGAATGGGACCATCATCAAAATGACTGGAAGCAACCTGAAAAAGGTCATTCCGCATTGAAATTGACTGACTGGCCAGCATATCACCACACAATGTAACCCCCCAACACATTAGTTATATTTTACTTACAGTCAATAATCATTAAATTTTAGAATAACTTCAACCCATGTTCTCAGTGATGAAGTCCGTTGATTTGGTCAACGTACCAGTTTTATTTCTTCAACCAGGAATATTTAAACATACATTTCTAACATATTTTATTTCCCTGAAATTCAAATTATATCTCTTAATTGGGTTAAGTATAAATTACACTCTGGCGACTGCAGAAAACGGTCATTTGTATTTACCTCAAAACTGGTCACGAGCCAAAATATAATGTGATTTTTTTTTATAAATTTCATGCCACTAAACCAATAAATGTTGATCATAAGAAGTTACTAAATTAGCGATGAAATCTATGACTTTACAGTTATAATGAAGCACTAATGGTGCAAACCCTCAGCTACTATACACTAGCCATCATTTCTCAGATCAAGGTATTAATATAACTGTGCAATGAAACCAGTATATGTAAAGTCTAAGGAAGTGTTTTTTTTTTGTCTGATAAAAAAGCTCAATAATTTTTTCAAGAGTCCATGTTCTGTTGTTGGCTACAAACTTCAAACACTCAAAAGTACTAAGCATGAAGCCTATATAGAGTCCCACAGCATTTTGGAAGAATATAGATTAAGTTTTTCCTACTGGATATCACGAGCAATCGACCAGTCCAGTTCCTCAGAGTCTTCTCAAAGATGGATTGGTTTTTGTTCTATTTCAGGCTTTAACTACCTACTTTGGATGCCAGGCTGGTTAGTTTACAGTTGTTTGTTTGCTTGTGGTAGAAAATTCAAAAAACAAATTTGAATATAAAAGACGCCTGAAGTGTTGAAGCAAGTTGTTCTGAATAAGTTCATACCTAAATCAACGGTTAATTATCAGTAATCTCTAAAATCAGATGTAACAGACAGGACTACTACTATAACCCTCTCGCGCATGCACGCCGAGTTAAATATTACATAGCAGAGAATGACTGAAATATTCTTACCATGCTATCACATATGCCAGAACCGTTTTCTTAGGAGACCAAGTGTGATTATCGAGGTCCTTTTCAAACAAAGACTACATATTAATATTCACAACCAACAAAGAATCAACAAACTACTTGACAAATAGAAAGATTGATGTAACATACGTATACATTGGTGAAGTCTTTAGTCTTGATACTATAGTAGGCCAGCAGAGCATATACACAGGTCAGGTTGATTACAACACACTCCACAATCTGTAATATAATAATAACAATAATAAATAAAAAAAATAAAAAAATAAAATAATAATAATAACAATAATAATAAATAAAATAATAATAATAATAATAACAATAATATAAAAAAATAATAACAACAACAACAGCAACTATAATAACAAAAACAATAATAATGAAGCACCAAAGGTGCGAACCCTCAGTGCTAAGCTATTACAATATAATCTCCATCCAAAAGAACAAGCAATCTGTTAGCTATTTTAATGAGGCATCAAAATAGCTTGACCAATGAAAATGGTACATGAATACACTGTTTTCATAAGAGAAGAAGCTAAACTAGCCAGAAACACTCACCGATACACATTTTCAACATTTGAAACTTCAATTCTTTCAACTCTGTTAACTTCCCAGAGCATAAATCAAACTACACTGCTGGCTGCAAGAAATTATTTGCTCACATGGTTATGACGTGATGCTAGGGGGCGTTGCCCATAAAACCTGGTACCTACCGCGGAGCTGAAAGCTTCGCGTTTTCTCAACGATTAGCTTGAAATTAAAAAAAGTAGCACAATAAAAGGTCTTAAATCTTTGTCCTGAGTAAGTTCATACCTAAATCAACTGTTAATTGTTAGTATTCTCCAAAATCAGAGCGTGACAGACAGACAGACAAACAAACAGACAGGACGACTACTATAACCCTCTCGCGCATGCATGCTGAGGGTTAATAATGAAGCACCAAAGGTGCAAACCCTCAGCACTACTATACACTAGCTAGCTATTACAAAATACACTCAAACCTCTCTTATTCGGACAGTCTGGGACCAAGGGGTGTCCGTAACTAAGAAATGTCCGTAACTCAGAAATACTTAATTTATTCGGTGATGAACCGTGTATACAATTAATTATTTGATAATTGAATTAGTATATTACTTAAAATTAACAAAAACACCTGTAAATACATGAATCAATTTATTTAAAATATGAAGTGATTTTAGTTTGCTTCATAGATTTCAAGCTACGCTGAGCTGCATCGTCTCTCCAACTTTTTACCAGCATAAGATGTGCAGGGTGTGTGTTGCCTTTGGACTCCAACCACTCCAAAGTAGTATCGAAAGCAGCACAAGCTTGCGATAGAGTAACTGCATTTGAAGAAGCTTCATCTTCATTTTCGGACTCTGATTCTTCTCTCTCTTGCAAAACATCTTCTTCAATTTCTTCATCTTCATGTCCAAATATCATTCACTGTAGATTTTGGAACACCAAACTGTCCAGACACTGCCTCACTGACTTCCCTTTCTTAACTTCTGATATTATCTCCAGCTTTCTTTCTAGAGTTAAAACGCTACGCTTGCGTTTAGTTACCGCGATCTTGCCTCCACCACCGCTGGTCGTTGAGTTCTTAGAAGAACTAGCAGCCCCACTGCCATTCAAAGAGTTTTGAGAAGAACTAGCAGCGCCACCGGTCAACGAGTTCTGAGAAGAACTAGCGGTAGACGCACTAACTGCCTGTTGATTTTCGTGCTCCATCTCCGCACACAACGCTACGATTGAATACACTCGAAGTGCCACATGCGAAATATTTTCCCAATTTTATTCGTTTAATTTGGTAGCTTTCCGACTACACTGACTATCCGTACGCAGTCAATAATTTTAGTTTGTGTCCGGTAGACAGAGGTGTCCGTAACTTAGATGAACGGATAAGAGAGGTTCGAGTGTAATCTCAATTCTAAAGAATAATTAATTGGTTATTCTAATCAGGTATCAATATAGCTCGAGCAATGAAAATGGTACATGTAAACGTTGTCTCCATAAGAGAAGAAGCTAAAGAGGCCAGAGACACTCACCTGCGTGTATTTTCAACGTGAAAATCCATTTCCACCACTCGGTTAACTTCCCAGCATAAAGCAAAACTACCGCTGGCAGCAAGAAATTATTTGCTCATGTGTTCCGACGAGACAAATGAGGCGTTACCCACAAAAGCTAGTACCTACGTGACAGCTTTGCATTTTCTCAAAAATCAACCAGAAATTAAAAAAAAGTAAAAACCAAAATCAGAGCATGACAGACAGACACTATAACCCGCTCACGCATGCGCATTGTAATGGCAAAAATAAATTTTATCAGAGTTCACAGTGTTACTTGTCCACATTGGCTCGCTCGCCATTTGTGCTGAAGCACATCACTAGTAGTATTTTTATTAACTGTCAATTCTGTGTAACAAATAAGGCTACATTTATTTAATTTTCCTGAAGTTAGTGCTCTAGCTCCTATTCATCTAGTTTAGGAAGGTATCATTCCGTCCATTTATTCCTAAAAGTAGCAAAACATGTATCCTTTGACCATTAATTTTAGCTAACAAAATATGGAATTAACTTCTTGCCTCAATTTTTCCAAAATATAAAATAAACCATTCTGACTATCTAAAAGACCAGTAGCTCTTGACAAAAGCACTCGGCAAAGAATTCTGTTCAGTGGAAGGGTCGACCACTAAGCCAACACAAAAATGTGAGGGTCAAAGTACAAAAATGACACAGGTACGTCCAAACATATATGTAAACAAATATCCCTGACGTTACCCCTGATAGTGTCTTACTCGCTTCCCTCGCTCGCCAACTAAAGGTGAATTTATTAATTACTTCTGTTGCTCAGACAACGGCAAAGTTTTAAAAAATTTTATGGTAAAGGGTTTTCAATGGAATAGTAACCACTCGCCGCAACTGTTCGACTAAGTTAGTTAAATTCAGTATAAAATTATTGTGCTATTCTTAAGCTATAACTATCACTCAAGCACACTGCTACTTAAGGTAATAGCTTGCACCGCCCAAACTTGCCACGGTAATAAGAAGAACCACAAAGCAAGAGACCCTATGATGGTTAGGTCCGCCAAGTCCTCCAGATAACCAAATGGAGCCTCCAATGATCCACATGGCAGAGAGCAGCAGGTCTGCTATGGACAGCATAAATATTGGATGTATCTAAATTAAAACAAGGACATGTTCATTACTATTTTATTGTAACTAGTGGTGTGCTTGAGCACAAATGGCGAGCGAGCCTTAAACTACACTATTGTTAAACGATTGAGTTTAACTACTGACACTCAAGCTACTAAAATAAAGTCGAGTTTTAAATTACGTATATACGGTAAAGGGGATTCAATGCCATAGTAATCGCTCCCCGCAACTGTTTGAATTGAAAAAGAAGCAACAAAATCAAGTCACGTTATTTTAACTTTTTCTTTGTGATATTCTTAGTAGTTGTAACGCACAATACTTTCACACAACTGAACATACCTATGCAAAACTTACCTTCGTGGTTAGTCTTTACTGGACAATGAATTTTCAAGTAAATACTGTTGCGTAGGGCTTATAACTATGACAAATAGCGTATTAACTTAACACCGCCACTAACTCGAATAGAAATGGAGCTCCCATAAACTTTTGAGTTTTAACTGCACCCGCAAAAGAATTCAAAGCGGTAAACAATTCAATTTCATTAGTTTGAGCAATCCCACCCATAACTCTGGTCATAAGATATGTTAACTATTACGCTTTTAACTAAGCTTATCATTGATATCAATGCTTAATCTATTGCTCTCCTATTACTGACCTGAACAGAGTGTTGGTTTGGACATAGGTGGTTGTTTTGTATATCACGGCAAACAAACAATAGAAGTAGCTGACCTAACTTACTGAGGGTTACTGCTGTACTAAATCCTTAAAGTAAGACTAACCATGACTTGTAAATTGTAATGTGTAAGTAAGCTGTATAAATTTAACTTATTGCTTAATATAATCCAGAGACGTCAAGAATACTTAGGGAAAACATCATCCCATTGATGACACTCTTGAATTTTAACTGACTTCTAGACCAGTAATGCCATCCTTCCAATCTTTCTACAGTCATTTACATGTGATGTTGAATTACCTTTGGGTTGAGGATCTGCTTCTTGTGTATGACAGATATGATGATGGAACAGGATCCCAGGAAACTGGATACATACAATATGCATTTATAAAATAATTATGATATACCACTCCGCATTGTTACTGGTTATGATGACTATGATAACACACCGAAACTAATGATCCAAATAATTATACATACAAGTTTGTAATGATAGCATTGTATGCTTATCTTACAAAATAATGAGTGCTAATTCACTGAATAGACTGGAAGGTATGAATTTAGTCCTGGTATACCTCGTGGACTCACACAATAGCAATACTACGGTTAATGTATACATATTATATATACTGTATGTTCTTATTTATCAATTTTCACATTCCAATAATTACTGCCTATACTTCTCAACTTTTATTATAATTTTCTATTCATGCTCAACCAAATGAATTTACACACGTCATCTCTACTAATATCATGAACATCATGATGCACTTTTATTTTTTGGTACAGATCTCACTCTTCACATCAAATAAATATATTCTACACGCTAAAAATGCACTACTTGCTACAAAGCAACTGCACTGTGTACCCTCCCAACTGAAACCAAAACTAAAGTTAGGCAATCTGGTGTAGAGAGTTATAAATTAATAAAAGTACTTTTAGATTAAGGTACTGCAAACAAACCTGTGGACACACACATACACACATATACACACACACACACACACACACTTTCTCTTGAATTTGTGTTATTTTGTATTTATAGGTTTCATAAAATGGGAGCTGAATGACAGGATGTGTGTGTGTGTGTGTGTGTGTGCATTAGAAGTGTTGATGTTACTAGCCACTGCAATTGTTATCATAGCTGCAACTAAAGAAGGAATCGATGTGGCGGCAGCCTCACTAAAACCTCACAACAACTCAATGGATAAGCTCAGTACATAAAATTTGAACAAAATATACCTCTAGCGTTCTCACACCCTAAAAGGAAAGCCATTTGAATTTCTACTATGGTAAGCTCATTTATACGGCTTTCTTCGAATAGAAAGCCATACTTTTTTTTTTAAAAGTTAGAAAGAGCTCCAATATATTGTGTACAAAAAGTAGTGACACTAGTTGCTGCTATACATTAAATACTACCACAAACTGATGACAGTAAACGTGTCTACTCAACGCTGCTCATGGACAATCTCTCTGGAGACCTTATGCTGGATGGAATTTATGGATAAAAAAAAGTTGACCCAATAAATTGACACCCACCCACTATGCCAAAACAATTTCAATTTCAAGTGGAATTTGCAGATAAACTACTTGATAATTTCAGTGATTAACTTCATGGCACATGACACAAGCATGATTTGGAAGAAAGAAAAAAAATACAGCAATAGAACTACCTCAGTTATTAAAACAACAACAACTGTTTTCCAATCGTATCAAGGGCATCGATGAAACTAAGCAAAGGCCTCATTACGGTTTTATTCTCAATTAACCTGCCAAATTATTGGCACGAGAGGTAACTTGTTAAGAGAGTAAAGGCTTGAAAATAAGTCAAGACACACATCAAATGCTGCTCCTTGGCATAGGAATCATTAAAACTAGTAAAATAGGTGGTGCCAAGGCGTAGGCTAAAAATAAACTAGGCCGCTAATTTGAAATTTTCTAAGAGGTTGAATGGTATACCACGGAGGATGCGATGTACAAGCTAGACAGTTGCAACATCTCTTGAAACATTTTGAAAATATTCATTTACATTGTTAATTCATCTCATGAAGTTGTAACTCTCCCAGATTCTGACAGCACACCAACATTTGAGGAACCTAGTAATGTAGAAGTACTGGAAGACACATTAGACAGCCTCAGTGACTGAGCTTCTCCAGCTGTAACACTGGATGTAAAGTTTCTTCAAACATCATCCCATTTTTAACCCTCAGCGCACATGCGTGAGAGGGTTATAGTAGTCGTCCTGTCTGTCTGTCTGTCTGCCTGTCACACACTGATTTTGGAGATTACTGAGTTGATTCAGGTATGAACTTACTCAGAACGAGGGATTTAGGACCATTCATTGTGCTACTTTTTTTTATTTCGGGCTAATTGTCGAGAAAATGCAAAGCTTTCAGCTCTGCGTAGGTACCAGCTTTTGTGGGAAACACCCCCTAGCATCACGCCATAATCACGTGAGCAAATAATTTCTTGCAGCCTGCAGTGTAGTTTGCTTTATGCTCAGGGAAGTTAACGGTGTTGAAAGAAGTGAAGTTTCATGTTGAAAATGTATATCAGTGAGTGTTTCTGGCCTGTGTAGCTTCTTCTCTTATGAAGACAGGTTTCCATGTACCATTTTCATTGCTCAAGCTATATTGATGCCTGATTAAAATAGCTAATAGATTGCTTGTTCTTTTGGTCTGAGATTATATTGTAATAGTTAGGTAAATGTTTAGTAGCGCTGAGGGTTCGCACCTTTGGTGCTTCATTTTCATAGCAATAATTTTTTTGAGACTTGTTCTAGCCGTGGTTGCAGTATAATTTCATATTAATTACACAATAATCATTCAAAATTTAAAAAAAATTATAATTAATTTCATCATGTTCGTGACTTTGTGTACTAATTAATGTGGTCGTGTGTAAAATAATTGCTAGGGGCTTTAATCAATATCTGATTTTTTTAGTATGCACTGAATCCTAGAAAGGGTTAGGGTATGGATGGGTGGGGCAATGGATGCAAAAAATATTGACACATTTCAGAATGGGTGGGATATGTATGTTAGTGCTGTATGTATGCATTAGAAAGCAAATCTGATGTGTAAAATTAATGAGACCACATTTTACAACCCAAACCCAATAGATAATATGTAGACGACAGCTTGCCGAGTTTACAAGGTAAGAAAGGTGGTGAAATTAACTATCTTTCATGCTAGGTGCTCATGATTTCAGTCTAATCACTGGGAGAGAGCTGGAAGTAGAGGGAGAGAGCTGGAAGTAGAGGGAGAGAGCTGGAAGTAGAGGGAGAGAGCTGGAAGTAGAGGGAGAGAGCTGTAAGTAGAGGGAGAGAGCTGTAAGTAGAGGGAGAGAGCTGTAAGTAGAGGGAGAGAGCTGTAAGTAGAGGGAGAGAGCTGGAAGTAGAGGGAGAGAGCTGGAAGTAGAGGGAGAGAGCTGGAAGTAGAGGGAGAGAGCTGGAAGTAGAGGGAGAGAGCTGGAAGTAGAGGGAGAGAGCTGGAAGTAGAGGGAGAGAGCTGTAAGTAGAGGGAGAGAGCTGTAAGTAGAGGGAGAGAGCTGTAATTAGAGGAGACAGAGCTGGGAAGTAATAGGAAGCAAAGACTGGAAAGTAGAGGGAAAAAGAGCTGGCAGTAGAGGGAGAGAGCTGGAAGTAGAGGGAGAGAGCTGGAAGTAGAGGGAGAGAGCTGTAAGTAGAGGGAGAGAGCTGTAAGTAGAGGGAGAGAGCTGGAAGTAGAGGGAGAGAGCTGGAAGTAGAGGGAGAGAGCTGTAAGTAGAGGGAGAGAGCTGGAAGTAGAGGGAGAGAGCTGTAAGTAGAGGGAGAGAGCTGTAAGTAGAGGGAAAGAGCTGTAAGTAGAGGGAGAGAGCTGGAAGTAGAGGGAGAGAGCTGTAAGTAGAGGGAGAGAGCTGTAAGTAGAGGGAGAGAGCTGTAAGTAGAGGGAGAGAGCTGTAAGTAGAGGGAGAGAGCTGTAAGTAGAGGGAGAGAGCTGTAAGTAGAGGGAGAGAGCTGGAAGTAAAGGGAGAGAGCTGGAAATAGAGGTGGAAATAGATATCCTAACAGACTTACGCATCAATGGCATGATTAGAATGTAGCAAGCACATGTACCTATTATTATATCCTGCCACCTAGATCCTCCGCTGAGAAACAAAAAAAAATTGTAGTTATAAGTTGTTGTTGTTTTTCTAGCCAAAATATATAACTAGCAGGTACCCAGCCACACAGTGGCACTTGATGTACAAACTTTTTTCAAATTAGGGATGGAGTAGCGTAAGGTATTATTATCCCACTTGGTTCAGTCCGCTTATTATCTCACTTACTTTACTTGACCCACATGTACACACACGCACACACATACACACACCACCGTTACTGGCATTACTGATGACTCTTTACCAACTCGACTCAGCTTTATTCATACACACCACCATTGTCATAATGATGCTTTACCAAAAGATCTTGACGATGCTTTACTAACCCGGCTCAGCTCATGGAATACACCATCGTTGTTGTCATTACTGACACACAAGCGTATTATTATACAGATAATTAAAATTTAACCTGATGTTTAGAGCTTAACAAAATTATATTATAGCAAAGAGAGGGAGAAGGTGGGTGGTTAGCACATGCCTCTAAATGTCCTACAGTACATACCAATATATAGTTTGTGCAATGACGCATCTGGAGGCATCTCCAATGAAACAACTCTCTCTCTCTCTTCCAGTCATTTCATTCACATGTGGACTAATCCTATTCTACTGCATGTGTGTTCTGTCAGTCAATCACTTCCTACATCATTTCAATTGATGGGGACCACAAGATAACCACATAACAATAAGTAGGAGCCATCAATCATTTCTTCCTAAAACATATTTCTCAATGTGATTGTAACTTGGACATGTATAGTTTCCGATTCACTTTCATAACTTCTATTTTTTTCACATACTCTCACTGATTAAAAAAGGACCATTTAAGCGTAATTTAATGTTTCGATAAAAGAGTTGTAAGCGATTCAGATTAGAATTCAATACGGAAATGTATTATTATTAACACAATAGTCAACTTTTAGCCTAAGTCCTTCAACTTTGTAAAACTTTGGGTTAAATATAATATTACTGGATACTATAAACAGGGAAATACTGTTGTAGCTATTAATATTTCTGCCGAGAATGATTGAATAGTTCTTATCAAACTACTTGTTGTTGTTGTTGTTTTTAAGGCGAGTGAGCCCTACCACATTCTATAACTTTAGTATTAATCCAGTATGGGAAGGGGGTGGGAGGTTATTGATAGATAGCACTTTATACCAGAAAGTAATTAGCTAAATATAGACTTTCGATTTGGGACACAATAAATATTACAATATTTGCTAAGGAGGGGTTGACTGACAAATTCCCTGGCAACAGTATGCAGTAACTCTTGCAGCTAAAATAATCAATTGCTACTTCTTGTGTATAACTCCCCTCCCCCCCCTCCTCCAAATCTACAGTGTACCATAATCTTATTCAAGTATTGTATCAATTACCTTAGCACTGAGAAGAGGAGTCTCAGAAGAGCTATCAGGGTTCTCATTCCCACCTGCAAATTCACATTAATGTATACAATAAGCCCCTCCTTCAAAATGTGTGAATAAATATTGCAGAGATAAGCACATTGCCTCTCGCATATAACCCTAACAAGTACTCTGGAGCGTCAGCTCAAATTACAAACCACACGAGCTAAAGTCATACCTGCTCTGCATTTAAGTCACAACTTTCTGACGTATTGTACGAGCAATTCGCTGTCGGGTACTTTCCATGGCTGTTTAGCAACCAAGATTCGCCATCACCCTCCCACAGAGGAACGCTTCCGTCGGGAGTCCAAGCCATCTCTCCCAAAGACAGCTCAAAAAACGATTCGCACTAACCTACCACCACCACCACCAAGCTTCCACACAAAGTTTGCATGCAGAGTCAGCAGTATTTTTCCAGCTGCTAGCTGTGTAGGTTTGGCCACGCCTAAAATGACATAAAATGACGCAAATTCCTCAACCCTTTACCTAACAAACTTTTGGGCTAACTGCATGAAGGCAATCTGAACCTGGCTTTGTCGATGAAAAACGCCCGTAATTATTTAATAACTCAAGAATCACCGCAAGTAAAAAAATTAGGTTCAAACTTTACCTACAGGCAAACTCATTTGTGGACCCTGATATTCTTGATTCATGAAGTAAAATGTCAAAATCCAATATCGGTTGGATGACAATATTCCTACGTAACAGTATTTAATTTATGCTGAAAAGTAAATGGAATTGTATTCCGGTAAACTAAATTGACTAAAAGCAAAAAAAAAAACAAAAAAAAAAAAAAAAAAAAAAAAAAAAAAAAAAAAAAAAAGATTACTTCAATGGTTGCCACTGTAGATTGTTAAATAAAAAAATAAATAAAAATTGTAGATTGTTAAAAAAAATAAAAAAATAAAAAATAATTAATAAATAGAATAAAAAATAAAAAATAAATAAATGAAACTAAATCTTCAGTCTAATAAGATATGGAGCGAAGTATGAACCGACGAACATTTCCCCATTTTCCAGTTCTAGTACTTGACTGGTAGCAAAGGTGACACTCCCACCTTGGTCATGTAGACTTCTTATGATATGACCTTCCTCATCCAATTCCAGAGCTAGGCCATGCGCAGGGATGAACAACTCCACCCACGACTCCAGGCCAAACTAAAATAGCATAGGAAGAGAACAAGTATACACTTAAAAACAGAAATTGTTCACTATGATTTCAGCTAAATAATATATGCATCAGCATTTCTCAGTATAGGAGGCCACAATTGGCTAAACAATGACTGGAAATGAATTATTGGATTAAATCAAGGAACTTCAGGAAATTAGCTGCAATACTGGCAGAACAAAGTAGGCAAAGTTGTAATTGAATAATGGAATATAATTTATATACACTTGCAAGCAATAGTTGCTTTAAAAGCCTCTACAGTGTATAAATAGCTCAGAGTTTCTACATTGACAATCAAATTTCTCAAAAAAAAATTAACAGCTGTTGATATAGAAAAGATAAGATGCTCTAACATTAATTAACACATTGTTGTGAAAACAATCATAATTATGCCAGATATTTTGGTCTTCAGCTGTGACTATGTCAGGCTGCACTCAGTAACAACTAGCATTGCTCACAAGATGCCTAGAGAGTGCGCACAGTTTATGTATACATACAGTGGTGTAGGCTACTGCTACTATTGGTAATGTTGAAGTGTAATGTTGTTGAAGTTGGTCTAAGGACTGGCGTTGGTCAGTGAATCATAATTGGTTATAACCTCCTCACTACAGACCAGAGTTGGGGTCAAATACATTGAATAGTATTTAAATACAAGTACAAATACTGTGAAGAACTCAATACAAAATACAAATACTTTCTTAGATGTAGTTTTTTCAATTACAAATACAAACACTTTTGAATTGCATCACAATTAGTCGATAAAGTGCTACATGGAAAAATAGATTACACCTGATGAACATGTTCTTCAAAAGTTTTGTCCTTTGAACAATTTATGTTGGGTTAAAACATCTTTCCTGCTATGCTATACTCTTTGAACTGTTTGGAAGTACGGGGTGGTTGTAGGTGTGATTATGATTCAGAGGCTCAGTGGTTTTTCTCTATTACTTGACAGTGCTGGGTTGATTCACATTGAAGCAACTTGCCCTTTCTTTGTATACATTCAGTTAATTTAACAGCAGTTTTCAGGGAGCTATTTTGTTATTACAATACAAATGCTAGCATGGACCACTTAAGCAACACTTGATTCTGTACTTTCCAGAACTAAACAATAGAATGAATCTGTCCAATAGAAATATGTTCCAGATCTTTTAGTTTATACTTTCTAATAATACAAAAGCTCGCATTCCTAACTTATGATATTTTAAAAAGTATTGGAAATACAAATACTTTACTTTTTAAACCTTAAAATATAAATACAAATACTCCAAAAACGTATTTAAATACAGCTTAAATACAAATACTCACGTATTTGACCCCAACCCTGCTACAGAGACACACGTCCTGTTTACTATAGCGATACATGGCACACACACACATTTCAGATCAACACATGCATGATGATCACAATCTTATGTAGTAACCATTGTAGTAACCATCACCAGCATAAGTGCCATGCAGCTATGCTCATCTGAAATTGAGCTTAAATGTAGAAATCACATTTATATTCAATGATATTCTCCGTACGTGAAATCTGTGGCCTCATTTACCACATTCTCAACTCCTTCCAGAAGTCCAGTATAATAAGAAGAGAGCCCGGCACGTCCTTTAACCTCTAGTTCATTTTATTCAAATTCAAAACAGTAGTCGTGTGTGACGACAACCCTCCAAAATAGCTCACTATTCTTTCAATTCAATCCATACCACCTTTAAAACGAGTGCCCTAAGGCACAAACTCTTACAAGTGAAATAGTAAAATAATTAAGCTTTCTATTACTGCCACTGTGTGTGCCAAACTTACTACATATCAGTACCCTGACAATACGCTCTACAGATGAATCTAGCTGCATCAATAGCAAACAGTATTTTCTTATGTCAGTCTGCCATTTCCCTTACAGGTTATTAACCCTCAGCGTGCATGCGCGAGAGGGTTATAGTAGTCGTTCTGTCTGTCTGTCACGCTCTGATTTTGGATATTACTAACAATTAACCATTGATTTAGGCATGAACTTACTCAGGACGAAGATTTAGGACCTTTTATTGTGCTACTTTTTTTTAAATTTCGGGCTAATTGTTGAGAAAACGTGAAACTTTCAGCTCCGCGTAGGTACCAGCGTTTATGGGTAATGCCCCCAGCATCACGTTATAATCACGTGAGCAAATAATTTCTTGCACCTAGCGGTGTAGTTAGCTTTAGGCTAGTTTAGCTTCTTCTCTTATGAAGACAGCGTTTCCGTGTACCATTTTCATTGCTCGAGTTATATTGATGCCTGATAAAAATAGCTAACAGACTGCTGGTTCTTTTGGAAGATTATATCATAATAGCTAGGTAGTGTTTAATAGTGCTGAGGGTTCGCACCTTTGGTGCTTCATTTAAAAAAAGTTTTTCTTTCTTTCTGTTACAGTGCTTTTTGACTTATTTCTTGTTTATGTGACATTGTTTTGTGCGCTAAGTTACTACACGTGTACAACTGTCTCTGGAGAAATTAAAGACAAAAGTGGCAGCCACCATTTTTCCACTAGTCATGAAAAATAGGCCAGCTACGCGCCTTTTTCTACATGAACTCTCGTTAAAATTGTAGCGTTAGTAAATGATAGCACAATTTCGAGCTTTTCTCGGACTATGATATGCCTTTTTTTCTTCTTCATATCAGTAGATAGTTTTGTCTCAATTTGCTTTAAAAAATGCATCTCTTGCTAAAAAAAAAAAAAAAAAAATGTTACCACACTGGTCATCATACACTTGCCAGTGAAAGGGTTTATCATCATCATAATCATAGCCATTATCATCACCCCCATCATAGTCACAATTATCACCATCTTCCACATAATAATGTCCTCACTTTGGCCACACAAGACCTGATGAAGGTGCTATCTGCCATCATGTCCAACCATGGAGAGCGAACCACAGCACAGCCCACCCAATAGCCACCAGAGCGACTAGAAGACAAGTTGTCCGGCCAAACTGGAAGATTCGTGGCAAAGTTCTCCAGTTTGCCCTCCTTACTACCTCTGAAATAGAACCTATAATGTATAAGTTATACATATTTAAGGCACCCATACGTAGTGTGTATGTATGTATATATCAAATGACAATGACTCCATTGACTAGTAGATGGGAGTTGTACTACGGATACCAAGTGTGTCAAGTTATGACATTTGTATCCGTATTTTTTTTTTTTTAATTAGCTGACTTTCACTTGACTATTCCAACAGTGTGCTTCAACCCTGGAATAGACTACACATATAGCTATGCTACCACATTGTCTCAGTCACTTGTCTTCTATCGCACACATGTGTCTTCCCCAGCACCAAGCTCAGCTGATGGGTCAGCCATAATACAACCAGTGCACAGTAAATACTGCCAATTTAAAGCTTTGCCTCGAAATATCCACTCCTTCCCCTTCCTTCACACTCTCCTATTCTCTCTCACCTTCTTATCTTCGCTCTTGTTGTTTCTGCAATCAGCACGGAGTCCCCATCGTGATGAAGACTGATACCATTAGGAAAGTGCAAGTCTCGGAGGACCACTCGAATAGATCCGTCTGTCGGGTCGTACGCCAGCACCTGCCCGTTAGCACGTCCTTCCAGAGCTTCCAGCCGGTTTTCGTGACGCGTGAACTTCATACTGGAATCCGTTAGTAGCACGGTACCATTGGGAATTTCCACAAGGTCATTTGGGAACTTAAAAGGAATTGAAGATGGCGTATTCATACCCCAAATCACTTCCTTCTCCTTCGTCTTGACGTTGACTCTCATAAACCCGATAGAGCTGTCTGCCACATACAGCTCGTCACGTTTGTCATGCCTGAAGGTCATGCCCAGTGGCCTCCCACATGCATTCTCTAAAATGGCTGTGATATCTGCAAGCACATTACAAAATTAGTTGGTAAATATAGCCAATGTATAGTGTTCATCACAGAAGGTATACTCATTCACTTTTAACAGTATCAGCACAGCAGTCAGGCTGTATAATAAGGACCTAGACCCAAGAGTAATTATTTCTGTAATGCTGTCTTTATTATTAAATAATCTATGTAATAATATTAAGTCATTATTTATTTCCCTACTCATGAGACCAGTGGTCTAATTATCAGTACTTCTTTTTTAACTTTTTTTCAAGACTCCATGGAAGTGGTCTAGTTGAATCTAGGCAGTGTGAACTCTCAGTGTCATTGGACTCATTATTACCTATAAATATATATATATAATATATATATTTATTTATTCCACCCTAGATATCTTCACAATGATATTTTTAGGTACATGACCCGTGAAATAACTCACTGATATTTCACGCTGTACTACGCAAGCTCATTACCCTTGTAGTTATAGCAACCAGCCAAACTTTTTAATTTTCAGGGTTTTTACGGGTCTGACTAAAACACGGACCGGACCAAACTAAATTTGCGAAAAACTCGCGCACGGCGAGCGCGCATGCCTGGACTCCATGTAAAATTTGTCTATAATTGAGCTATAGTACTTTTTTGTTTCTCTTTCAGTGTCAATAAGTTGAAGAGAAAGATTTATTACTTAGCAAAGATAAGCCCAAACAGCATTCATTTATTGTTGTCAGCATCAACATAACATTTTTGTAAACATTGCCGTTATTTACTAGCATTCCATTGTTGTTTTGCATATTATCATATAATTATAATTGTTCTTGTTGTTACCATTGCCATAATAATAATTATTAACAATAACAAAAAATTAAAAATAATAATAAAAATGATAACAACAATAAAATAATAACGATAATAATAATGAAATTGTGGGGCACCTTTGAGTTTGAGGATGTAGGCTTTATAGCTACTCGGACTGCCCTCAGAATTGCATAACTGCCACCAGAGTCGATCTATATTATAGCTGATACTGCACCCTCAGCAGTAACTAAATCAAATACGCCTCCAATGCTCAGATGTATATAAAGGAGCAATTAATTAATAGCATGCATGAGATGTGTGAAGGTAACTACAACCAAAGACTTATTGAAGATATGATGGGATAGTTAAATATTATATGGCCGTCCATCCACAAGTGTAACATAAAAAGAAACGAGGCACTGACTGTGCTCATTAGGTGAGAGCACACTAGAGAATGTTTTAGAACAGTTAGGTAAGTTACAGGTGTGATTATGCAATGTGTAATATGATATCTCTTTATTCTTCATCCTCTTGTGGGCAGCCCCACAATTATAGTGACAATAATTATTATTATCATGTACTGAACTCAGGTACTCCCATAGAAATTAATACAAATCAAACTACCCCAATCCATTACATCCCCTTTGGTATTCTAAAAGTGTTATTGCATCCCCTTGGGGTTAATTCCAATTTTTCTGTTTTCATAATAAAATTTTCATGGTAAATAAAAATACATCATTTCGACATATCTATATGATGCTGTGGACATTGTGAAACTTGGTATCTGTGTTGCTGTAGGGAAGCCAATATTGATTGTACAACCAATGAGTGTTGGTCCAGCAAACAGGGACTGAGTCGTCAAGTCTTGATTTGCAGTACCACTTGATGAAATATTAGAAATTGAAGGCTCAGGCTACCTGTATGAGCTCAAGACATACAGAACTGGAGAAAGATCCATTTTAGTGGTCAGGCCAAGAAAAGGTGTAGTCATGGGTGTGGCCAGTACACAGAGATATGTAATGAAATGTGCCATTTTTAACTGGACATGTGGTTTAATCAAATGACAAAGAATTACACTGCAAGTAACAATATAATATGATCATTGTTTGCAATGAAAGTGTTTATAAACATATGACTCCAAAGTCTGTTTTTTTCTCTCCATGAATATGTAATGTCATCCCCAAAAAGTGGTCAGGCCATACCCTAACCAGCCTGACAATACCCTAACCAGCCTGACAATGTACTCCGGCCCCTTTGTTGATCTAGTGAGGCCTTTTTATAATTGTTGAGACTTGGCAGATTTTTTATGTCCAGTTAACTGAATAATTTGAGTTTCTGGTATATTATGTTTTGTGAGACAAGTCACATCGTTTTTCTTGCTGAATGATTTGTTTTCTTCCCAGACAATCCTGCAGTTGCAGCCATCCTCTTCATTATTGTGTTAATCCTGTCATTACCCATCATTTGCTTATTGTACCAGATGTTGTCATTTAAGTGATTATAGTTTACAGCCGAATAAAAAGCTGAAATAATTGACAGCTGAAATAATTGACATAAACATCCCTTATAGTGGTTCACTCACCAATTATCTTTTGCAGTATGTAGTCATAATATAATGAGTGGCCCCTCCAGAATGACTGCCACTAATTCAATTATGACTACACCTTCACACCTCACAAGTACAACTCACATGTCACAGAAATTGTCCAACACCAACTAACATTCCCAGGGGCTGTGCCCCACCACACAATGATCTCATGTTCTGTATCATCTGTTTATACAAAGTTCCTTGTTCAGGCACCCTCATTCAGTAACCACTAGAAGGCTCCACAAGCCGAAATATTATGGTTTTATTCTACTGAAATAAATTCTCTGAAACTTGCTACACCTGGCTAGCTATCAGGGTAGCTAGTTCTATTAAATAGTCTAGCTGCCTGTAATATCGCCGTTTCCCCCCCCCGCTATAATAATTGTATTGGGCGCGCAAATAAAAAAATTCGCGGGTATCGCCGATTATAGACCAAAGTTTCTTGTAAGACATATTTTTGTAAAGGAATGTATATCTGGATGGCACCCCTTCTAATATTGCTGTACATACCTTCAACAAACACTGTGCTAAGTTTCATGCTTTGGTCCACTCTGTCACAATATTGCATCAAAAGTACAATTTCCCACTGGACTAAAGAGGGTGTTCAAATTTGTGAAATGTTTGGTTTGAAAAAACTCATTACATATTTATGCATTTCTCACATTGTAATTTGTGTACTTACTTGTCTTTTTTTCCTTTTTTGTCTGACCATGAGAACATAGCCACGTCTACTGAATGACCTTGCCTATCTTATAGGTTTTCACCCTAGATGACTGCGACCCACCTTACTCAACTTTCGTTAATGCTCTAATAGATTGATAAACTGTAGCCCTTCCTATAATTATAATGGTATGACTACTCTGTATTCCTGCACTAGTTATTTGTGAGTGTGAAAGCTTCTTTTAAATTTTCATTTAAAAGAAGTTTATTGCGAGGTCTTTTCAGTTACATTCTTTTAAGAAGATGGACAAGTGACAGATGCACGCACAAACGATCAAGTGTGTTTTTAATAGGATTGGCATGCCCAAATTGCTTGGATTAGTGAAGTTTAGATTAACAAACTTTTTAAAAGACTACCTGTTTTAATTCAATATTTTTTATTTTTTTTTAATAGTTCTATTCAGAAAAAAAAAAAATTTATGAACACACAAGAGTTCTGTGTCTTGGGTCTGCTTTGGCAACTGCCCTATTTACATTTAGCAGTTTGTTTTTGTTTTTTGCCAGGTTTACTATCTGACTCGTTTTAATGATCTGATTCTTTTAAAAAGGGTTTGACACCCTTCAAAATGGTTTGAATAATTTGACCAGCCTGTTCTAAAATAGTCTGGCCAGTGGTCTGGCCTGTTTTCTTAAAATGGTCTGGCCTGTTTTAAAACAGTCTGAGGTTTGGAAACGGTCTGGCCCGTTTTAAAACGGCTAGACTATTCTACATAAGTGTGTATGGCCATTGTATTAGCTAATGACAACCACTTCCCTATTACTTTAATAAAATGGGCAGTTACTAATTCACTAAGTTACAGGCATACTAAATGTTTTTTTAGGAATCAGCATTGCTGCTTCCAAATAAACACGAGTCTTGAACACTTAATCAGAAGTGGTAAAGCCTACCTTTCATCTTCTCTCCAAAGTGAAACTACAATTAAATTCTGGTTATCAGTAAACCTTGGAGCTAAACTATATTATATATATGACACGACAGAAAGCCTGTACGTGCAGCAAGCAGAGTTTGCAAAGTTGATTGAACGATTTTGACGTTGATCTCGAAGAACCAAGCCAACTCTTGTGAATAAACAGGAACAGATCCAACCTGTTCCTGATGTGAACCATTCAGTCCAGTTTCCCCTCTTTCTGGGTCAGGCTCTTGCAGCATAAAATAGAATGTAAGTAGTGTGTGCAGTGACAATCTAGTGTATGCAGCCATGATAGGATTTCATACTTTACCTCATTTGGTGGCATAGAAAAAAAAAAAAAGGGGATGGAGGGGGAGGGGGGGCCTTCCCATAATTTTTATGAGGTATGTACAATCTAAAGAGGTGATTTCTCACCTTTAAACCACGAAACATGCTTTTAGAGCATTGCATCTATCACTTGAGCATGACTCACACCACAGTGATAAAAATAAAAGACATACAACCAACAACAAACCAATAAAAAATCAAACAAATAAAAAAAACAACTAAAAAAACTAAATAAATAAATAAATAAATAAAAAACAACTAAAAAACAACAACAACAACAAAAAACAACAACAACAACAATAACAACAAAAACAACAACAACATGGGGACCAGAAATCTTTGTATGGCCACTTCATCAAAATGTTTGTATTGTTTGGTATGCTAGCTTACTGCCTTGGTCATGTGACCTCACAATGTACATACATACCTCCTGAATCACACTTTTCTACATTCTCTCCGGTACGCACAATCAATTCATAGGACTGCAGGTCTCTGCTGATTCTGATAATGCGGCCGTCAGCCAGTCCTGTATAGATACGACCTGCACACACACACACACATACACATACACACCACAGATGTGTAGGTATAAAGGACACAAAAAACCATATCATTACCAACAAATAAAATTGTGTGTGTGCATATCATATATAAAAAACAATACATTAAAAAAAAAAAGAAAGAAGTTTGTTTAATGTTTAATTCAAAGAAGCCTATGAAAGAGAGAGAGAATACATCTAATGAATAAAAGAAGGCTGAGAAAGAAATTATGACCTCTAACAGTATAAATACAGAATTGAAGTGTTTGATTTCCAGCTAGTTGTCGTAGCTCAGTGGCAGAGCATTGTGCATGCGTTAACATGTGGTCCTGGGTTCGAACCCTAGTGACAGCCAAATATGTTAAAAATAAGTTTGTGAAAGAGAGAGAATACATCTACTATATTTATTGTACATGGGATATCGCATCACACAAGCGTTCAACATTCTCCCATATAGAACGCTGCATATTGAATGCTCCAATGCGCCTGTGTGTAGTTCTGGACAATTGTGTATTGGCGAGCGAGCGAGACAGTATTAGGGGTGGACAATGCAATTATATATATATGTATGTATGGATGGTACATATGCCCTTTAAACGCACGCGCGGGTGCCGTTTCCCCCGCCTAAAACATGGCTTTTTAGGCTTGACCCCACTTTCTTCTGATACTACAGCTTTAAAGCAAGTCTTACTTGAAACTTGGGTTCCAAATTGTGAGATAATTCCTTTGAAATGCTTGTTTTTCAAGTCCCAAAAAGTTACTGCGAACGGCTACTATGGCATTGAAACCCTTTACCAAACGTAATTTGAAAAACCTCGTCATTTTTTGGGGCTGCTAAATACCGCTTGTTGGTTGTCAAGTACCACTGGTAGCCAGAGCGGCTAAAAATTAAAACCAAGGGAGCCACCATTACTTGGGAGAAGCTGAGGTAAGTACGTAGTTCCATATTTGTTAGCTAAAATAACTCGGCTATGTTTTTTGGTAGAGCTGCGAGCTTGTTCACCAGTTACTGGTAATTGAGGTAGTCAGAATGGCTACTACAGAAGTTATCACTATTCCTGAAATTGAGGTAAGAGAGTAATTCTGTATATTATATTAATGGTCAACTACTATTTACTTTTTTGCATGAACTAAACTAAAGTATAGTATGTAACAATACATGGGTGTAGAAAGCAATTTTACTCACCATTGGCTCGTGAATATACTTATGCTTGCTCTTGAAATATCTCCCCATATTGTATGCTAATTCGTGCAATAAGTATTATATATACACCGTATAAATTGGAACAGAAAAGAGCAAAAAGTGAGGATCACTCAAAACGTGCATGAATTAAATCGAACACAAACATGTCATCACACTAATGGAGTGTGTAGTTGCACGATGGCCTCTGTTTTTCTGGACTGAAGCTACTGTATAAATGAAGCACCAAAGGTGCGAACCTTCAGTGCTACTAAGCACTACCTGGCTCAGACCAAAAGAATAAGCAATCATTAGCTATTTTAATCAGGCATCAATATAGCTCGAGCAATGAAAATGGTACACGGAAACCCTGTCTTCATAAGAGAAGAAGCTAAATAGGCAAGAAACACCGGTATACATTTTCAATGCGAAACTTCACTTCTTTCAACTCCATTAACTTCCCCGAGCATAAAGCAAACTACACCGCGGACTGCAAGAAATTATTTGCTCATGTGATTATGACGTGACGGTAGGGGGAATTACCCATATTAACTGGTACCTATGCGGAGCTGAAAGCTTTGCGTTTTCTCAACAATTAGCCAGAAGTTAAAAAAAGTAACACAATGAAAGGTCCTAGATCTTCGTTCTGAGTAAGTTCATACCTAAATCAATGGTTAATTGTCAGTAATCTACAAAATGAGGGTTAATCAACTAGAAATAATGCATAATGGTCAGTTGTAGTCAAGGTATATGAGCTAGGGTTATTTTTTAAAGATGGGAAAATAGAGATTTCTATCAGCAAGGTGGGGCAAAATGGACATTTTTGTCAGCAGCAAATAGGGCATACATATGTCAGTGTGCATGCATTTAGTATGTGTGAAGGGGGGATAAAATCCTCTAGGGGAGACGAATGGTCCCTGCCCACCCCTAAAACCTTAAAAGCTAAACTACTCACAGTTTGCTGAAATGTAGAATTTAGTACTTGAGGACAAATAGTTTCACTAAACACAATACACTATGCCTCCACACTTACCACATAGGTAATACCAAGCATCTAAACACAACACATCAATTCACTGCTACTGGTTACCTTCCCTTTACCACCCTTAATCATTAAATACCTTAAATGACTTCGTTATACACCACACTGGAATATTTCTACATACCTTCATCATCCTGTATAAGTGCCTCAGGGCCTATAACTTTATTCTCTAATATCCGCTCTGACCTCGCCAGAAGATCATTGACTGCAAGAGGACCTTCTAACGAGGGACAAGGAGAATCTGAATACCTGGACATAAGAAGTGTCAAAGTGAATTGTCATGGATGGACAGATTGCAGCTGAATAATTTCATAACAAACATAACAAAGTGTGTCTCTATACAGGTATGTAGCTTATCCGGTTGATCACATTTCGCAGCTAAACATAATTTCTACTACTGTACAGTACATATCAAGCAATAATCTAAAACCAATGATCAGGTAAAAGAGGGCTAGCTCACCAATGTGCTAGTGACAAAATATAGCACCTTACCGACATACTCAATGGCCCACCAATTAAAGTTGTCACTTCTTATTTATTTTTTAAATTCCTTACTATCTCAATAAGGGTGGGATACTATCAAAGTTAATAGTTAATCAGAGAATTAGCAATCGAGTTTATAGCACAGTGACTCTGCTGTACTGCGACAGTAACCACACCCACACTTGACATACCACACCCACACTTGACATACCACACCCATACTTGACGATTTGGCGACCGCCCCTATGAACAACAACACACCCACCATGGGTGGTGGGCTGCTATATACCGTTACGCACTCCACCACGTCACGTCAACAATCTATACAACCTTACCAAGCAACAGATTCAAGTAGAAAAAATTCAACAGGTCAAAGTAGAGACTGTGTAAATAAAGTCTTACAACTTGGAGAAAGCTGGAATGCAAGCAGACATTCACATTTTTCTGTTTTTAATTATGGTTTTGCACTCCCACATAGGGGTTGATAGCGTGGAAATTCAATAGTCTTAATTGCTAATCTGGCACTAAATCACACACACACACACACACACACACACACACACAATAGCTGAAAAACACACCAGTATTTAATTCATTGTCTTCCTTTTGCAAACTAAATTTTTGTTGTTATTTTTTTTTGCACCACGACAATAAACGTCACGATGCATTTTCAATGGCATTTCTGCTAACTCAACTCTTGAACCAGACCCTCTAGTACAGGAACAGATCCACTAGTACAGGGACAGATCCACTAGTACAGGGACAGATCTATTAGTACAGGGACAGATCCACTGGGATTCATTCAAGTTCGGTTGAACCCCTGGGAAGAAGCCAGACCTATGAAGATAACAGTCAGCTATTCCAATGATGCTTTATTGTAGAGGACAGTTTGGACTTTCAAGAAAGTCCTATACATCACTTACACCATCATTCTATTACAGTGGAACTATCAGCCTAGCTATACCTAGTTGACAATTTGTGATCATAATTGTTTTTATGTAGAATAGCCACACACACACACACAACCATAATGAAGTCTGCACGCCCCCTTGTGGTTGAATTTTCTTAAATTAAGACTCCAACAATGTTGGAATAGATACAGTATATGTGGTAGAGAAATTACAGCGGTCTAATCCTTACAATGAAAAACCCAATGTGTGACTACATCTGAACTGCTCATCCTTACTTGAACGCAACGGGGTCTATTGGAGACGGATAGGCCCAGATAAAAATGCAAAAAACTATCGCCACTACCAACGAACTCCACAAAACGGATCTGCTACAGCATCTAGATCCTTCTCTTTTGTTCTTTTTCTCTGATAATCCGCTAGCCGAAAGTTCTTTCTCACTTTCCTTAGATGGTGGTGTACGGTACCTTACAGACATCTCCAGCGGCTGTATCGTACATACTGGTAATGAGTGTTGACTTATAGTGTCAACGACGCTTTACTTCGTGCAATGGAGATATGTTTATGTTGCTTGCTAAAATCGGTCACAACCTAAATTCATCCACAACACAAAGCCACCTTTAAAAGTATTTGGCTCGCGAGACAAACAAAGCCAACTAATAGCTCAAACTTTGAAGTACCGTGACACGTTAGAAGAAAAGTTATATGCAGCTTTATCTCCCATAGTACACAAACACAGCAAACAGTGATTCATTTGGATCTAGTCCTTATACCTTAATAGCAAGCACCATAAAATTTGCTCCTTTCCAATCTTAAAACTGTACTGCTTTCTGGCTCCTGGAAAATAGCTATTGCCAGAAGAGGAGTAGGAAAGATGTATTAAAATGTTGCTACTAAGTCGAAGCATACCTGTGTAATTAGTTTGGAGTCGGTTCTTTAAAAAAAAAAAATACTTGGGGAAGATTGCTGGATTAAATCATCCATTTAATATTACCAAACAAAATGGAAGAGTCAGCAATACTGACAGAAAAACACTGTAGAGCACCTTGGCATATTGACAACTACTGGTCAGCAGTGGAGATAAAAAAAGTGGGGATGATAAAATATCATCTTGTCAGCAACTTTGCTGTGTACATGTATTTCTAGGATTATGCCAATCCATCAATAAAAATAAATAAATAAATAGTGATTCAGTTTACATCATCATAAGGAAGTATCAAGTCCAGGTTAAAAGAAGAAGCCATGGGCTCATCGTAAGTAGAAGAACAAATAGATGGCAGCTTCTTGGTATAGAACGAGGGGTCCACAGAAAAATCCATGACGCGAACCAGCCCCCTCAATCTTCGGTGGCAAATATTAGGATTTTCTGCAGTGGCATCAACCCGAGTTGGGTTCTTGTCCACAGGGATGTGACCACAGATGAGGTAAGGGTCGTCAATTCTGCACACTTGAAGTGCATGCCTAACCACATTGTATGAAGAAAAAATAAATAATATGGAATGTCTGTCATATAACTGATGTTAGTACCTCTCGTGCGTGCTCCAAAGTTGTCTCGACATTCTTGTATCCCAGACAATCAGAGTGCCATCAGAACTACAGAATATTGATAATAAAATATAGTACTACTGTTAGTGACAGTTTTCGTATATTTTATAGTTTGCAAATAGCTGAATTGTGCAAGGTGTGGCATTAGCAGGCATCGCTAGTCTTGACCACTCAACATTGGACCAATAAACAGCCTGTTTTAGGTAAGAAATTTAGTAAAAATATTAGTGTTGTCAACCAGCTTCAAAACTCCTCATATCACATAACAACAACAACAACAACAATAATAAACAATAAAATGACCAAGTGAATGAAAATTTAATTTGTGTAGTCATTTTTGTTTAAATAATACACTCCAAAAGTGTCTTCCAAAAGTTTTACAGAAGTTTTAATGAACTACATGTGTAAACAACAAAGACTCACAACTGAGGTTAATTCTTTTAGGAAAAGTGAAAATTTGAGATTTAAACGTCCCCTCCACTCTTGAATAGCCCAAAAACCCATAGAAAATTAATCAGTTTGTGCTTCACTTATGCAGTGTGGTACTTAAGGTGCAATTGCAGTAAATACTTCTGTATTTTTTGTGAATCTCATATAAAACCAGAGTCTTGTGGAATTGATTTTCATACAGTGAAACAATATCTTCAATCTTCTTGTTACCTTGGCTTTCTTTTATGTACACACTATAACTGAACTCACAAACACTTTCACATCTTTGACATCACAGTGTGAAATTCATTCAACTTACACATGAGAATGTATGACTTCATCACGGTAAAATGCACAAACTCGCATACCTCCCACTAACGACTTTCCACCCATCCATCTGGACAGATCGTATTGCAGCGCTGTGCCCTCTCAGGAATGTGGACGGGTGAGAGGTGTGGCTTCGGCAGTCATACACATGCACACGCCTATCTTCAGACCCACTGACCAGAGTATGGGAGGCGTGGTGATCAAATGACAGACTGGTAATCGGTTGTGAGTGACCTTTTAGAAGTGTATCAGAACTTGCTGTAGAAAGGTCAAATATTTTAACCTGAAGAAAAATAAAAACAAAAAACAACAACAACAAAAACAAGTAATAAAATACACCCACCTATATAGCTTACAATACTTTTAAAAGCTGTAAACATAATTTCCTTGCTCAAGCCAGTATTAATATTCAGTGTGCACTAGTGAAGGCTATACTATTATGTCTATCCGTCCGTTTATCTGTATGTCAATCAGCATTAAACTGGAGTATCAAACATTTAAGTGGCACTAATGGACCAGAGCCTTTGTTTTGACTCGTTTATATATATATTTATTGCAGCTTTGATATTTTTTCTTGAATATTTCCGCATCACGCGAGCGTTCTGTATTCTCCCATATTGTACGCTTGTTATTGAACGGTCCAAGTAGCACGCGCGTAGCGAGTAAAATCAATGAAAATTGTATTGTAACCGGTTGAGAAAAAATATCAAGGCTGCAATAAATCACTTATCACACTCGTCGTACAATATGGGAATGATATTTTACTCTCACGCCACATTTTCACTCGCCTTTGGCTCGTGAAAATATTTTGCGTGCTCGTAAAATATTTTCCCATATTGTACTCTGACTCGTGCTATAAGTATTATATATATTATATATATATATATATATTATATATATATATATATAAATGAGCTAAATTTAGACGGAGCAGTTTAATTTATGGTCCTTATTTCTTTTTAATAAATACATCAAATGGACCACACATTGTATCTTACATATACCAATTTATTGAATATAATTACCCTTAGAATCAGACATGTGGAGAGAGTGAATAGAATCAGACATGTGGAGAGAGTGAATAGCCAATTCTATACTTTGACTCAATTAAATATAATCAATCTGCCAAGGAAGTGACAATTACAAAATTCACAATGTCTCCATCAGCCTTTTCTTACTCATTAGATGTATCATTTCTCTTTCACAGGCTTTTTTTTTTTGAATCCACACAAACATTTTTTAAAATTCCATATTGTTAAAAAAAAAAAAAAAAAAAAAAAAAAAAACCCTGTGAAAGAGAGAATACATCTCAACATTTATTCATCTTCCCCAACTGACCCAATATCCCAATTCGTTAGTTCCAGCACATGCCACGTGTTGCTGGCTGTTGTCACACTGGAAGCAGCTGACAAGAGCATCTCTCAAAGGCAGCAAGTGTGAGGGGGAGGAGTGCAGTGGGTGGAGTGTGAAGCTGGTGGAGGTGGAGTAGAGCGCAGAGCAGCATGGTGAGTCAGGAGCGGACAGTAGCTTCAAATTTGTCATACTCTAGAGTTGTGGAAATGATTAGTGACCGATTAATTGCACAAGTACACAAAACGAGTGCAATTGAAACAAATAATACAGGCACATGAGAAAACATTAGACATAGTTGCATGACTACACCAGATAAAATTGGGTAAAAGCAAGTTAAAAATCATTATGTCAATATGCTTTCAGTACTATAGTAAACAAGACCTTTGGAGAGTGAAAGATGCAGCTATCGAGTAGGAGAAAAGGTCACATGACTACACACATGACATCAATGTCATCTTACAATCATATTGACGAATGAGACTATAGTATTCATTCACCAAATACTGTGACATCCATCCTGAATGTGGAAGATGAGCCAACAGTTTCGACTCAAGAATAAGAACATTAAAGAACAATAACACGATTAAGATGAGCCTGAAATAACACGATTAAGATGAGCCTGAAATAACTCGATTAAGATGAGCCTGAAATAACACGATTAAGATGAGCCTGAAATAACACGATTAAGATGAGCCTGAAATAACACGATTAAGATGAGCCTGAAATAACACGATTAAGATGAGCCTGAAATAACACGATTAAGATGACATGATTAAGATGACATGATTAAGATGAGCCTGAATTAACACGATTAAGATGAGCCTGAAATAACACGATTAAGATGAGCCTGAAATAACACAATTAAGATGACATTAAGATGAGCCTGAAATAACACGATTAAAATGAGCCTGAAATAACACGATTAAGATGAGCCTGAAATAACACAATTAAGATGACATGATTAAGATGAGCCTGAAATAACACGATTAAGATGAGCCTGAAATAACACGATTAAGATGAGCCTGAAATAACACGATTAAGATGAGCCTGAAATAACGCGATTAAGATGAGCCTGAAATAACACGATTAAGATGAGCCTGAAATAACGCGATTAAGATGAGCCTGAAATAACACGATTAAGATGAGCCTGAAATAATGAGTAGATCAGATGTTGCACTCATCTATAGAAACTCTAGAGGACACCACAGCAGACTGAGAAGTTAGTTGTAAAACAGAATACAAGAAAGCATAGCAATAAAGTTAATGTTGTAAAACAGAATACAAGAAAGCAAGCAATAAAGTTAATGTTCAATTTTGTTTGGTTGATTATGCATAATGTAACTCTTCCTCCTAACACTGGCAGATGTGTACAAATATCCCCCCCCCCTCATCTTACCTGGCCACTTACATCCCCCAAGGGAATGTGCTGAGTCGTCCAACTGCCATCATTGCTGACTCCATATATTAACACACATGAACGGGTTGAGGACAGAGGGTGATAGGCCACGCCCACAATGGGGCGTGTCCCTCTACATGTCACACTGACACACTTAACAGTGCCCAAGTCAATAAACGTGTGCACTAAGGAGCATGCTTCCACATCAACCACCTTTAAGGAACCTAACGAACACAGACATCAAAATAAAATAAAGAAAATATAATTAATTTTCAGTAAAGTCCATGTAACCAACCGTCAGTTGTGGCCACACCTCCCCATGGAAATGCCAGGTCACAGCAGTTGGGCTGCGATGCCACATTGGGTCCAGCAATTTGTTTGACTCTTATGGGTCCTTCCTCAGAATCCAAATTCCAAACATGCAGTCCTCCAGATGAATAACTACAAGTATAGACACATCCACAGCTTAGCTAACATGCACACACTAACTCAGTCAATAACTACAAGTAGACACATCCACAGCTTAGCTAACATGCACACACTAACTCAGTCAATAACTACAAGTAGACACATCCACAGCTTAGCTAACATGCACACACTAACTCAGTCAATAACTACAAGTAGACACATCCACAGCTTAGCTAACATGCACACACTAACCCAGTCAATAACTACAAGTAGACACATCCACAGCTTAGCTAACATGCACACACTAACTCAGTCAATAACTACAAGTAGACACATCCACAGCTTAGCTAACATGCACACACTAACTCAGTCAATAACTACAAGTAGACACATCCACAGCTTAGCTAACATGCACACACTAACTCAGTCAATAACTACAAGTAGACACATCCACAGCTTAGCTAACATGCACACACTAACTCAGTCAATAACTACAAGTAGACACATCCACAGTAGCTTAGCACATGCACACACTAACTCGTCAATAACTACAAGAGACACATCCACAGCTTAGCTAACATGCACACACTAACTACAAGTCACATCCACAGCAGGAGACACATCCACAGATTAGCTAACATGCAACACACTAACTCAGTCAATAACTACAAGTAGCCACATCCACAGATTAGCTAACATGCACACACTAACTCAGTCAATAACTACAAGTAGACACATCCACAGCTTAGCTAACATGCACACACTAACTCAGTCAATAACTACAAGTAGACACATCCACAGCTTAGCTAACATGCACACACTAACTCAGTCAATAACTACAAGTAGTACACATCCACAGTCACTACAGCTAACATGCACACACTAACTCAGTCAATAACTACAAGTAGACACATCCACAGCTTAGCTAACATGCACACACTAACTCAGTCTTACGAGTAGGAGAAACAAACAAACAAACGAATGAAGCAAAGTCAGCTGCAATAAACTCTCTATGTCTTAATTTAGTAACATCAAATCAGTTACAAAAATAAAGGACACAGAAAGAACTTTACATATAACTTGCAATCTGCAAGTTGTATTTAAGATGAGTAAGCAGTAAGGAGAAAATGGAGGTCATTTCATCGGTATTTATTAACCCAAATCTAGTTAGAGGATATTAGAAAGCTGGCCAGGGTAATGATAATTACCAGGAGAGAACTGTTTTGTGAGAGTAGGCCAGGCAGCACAACACTCTGCAGTCGTCCGGCTGGTAGTCACTCAGACCGCAGATCCTTTCTTTCCAGTTCCTCTCCACCTGTCGCCTCTGCAGCATCAATTCCTGAACTGCACACTTCCATTCTGAATGCACTTGTCTAACACAGACCACAGCGTTCGAACAAATGAGGGTAATAACCCTTACCAAATAGTTATGTGTGTTGATATAAATGACAACCACTAACTACAGCCCCGCCCCCCAAAAAAAAAAACACTGAAGAAATAACATTACAACAGATCCCAAAGAACTCAACCATTGGAGTAATATTTCTTTGTTCATCTGCACTTAAGCCACAAATTCAAAAGATGTAGCTCAAGGATTTTCTTAAGGATTAGTAATGGGAAGTCACTGGAAGGAGTTTGGATTGGTTTATACATATGTAAAACTAGTAACAGTAATTTCATGACTAAAAAAGAAAATTTGTGAGAGGATTATAGTACTCAGTTTGTCTGTCAGTCAGTCAGTCATTCTGTCGCACAACAATGGCTGTCAAAGATGGTGGATTCCCGAAGGTTGACAGAAGGGGGGAGGGGGGGGGAGGAGGGGAATGTAGCTTCACCTCTCAATGCTGAACTTTTGTGAACACTTCCGATAGTGTCTCTGCCACAATATGTCGTCCTCTGACAGAGAATTCCAACTTCTGCTAACCTGACCGGTAAACATAAACAATTATGCTGACGAGTCATTTCAACTCCTGATGATCCCTTACCAGAGCACAAGTACACAGCTCTTTGATGCTCAGGTAGCCAAATATGATGAGGGCAATCTCTCGAGGAAGCTGAACTTCAAAGAAAGGAATGGTGTTCAGTTCATCCTGTGTGTATAAATAAATTGTTGATTGATTACTTTTTAGCAATAAATATTTTAAATTTCAATGCTAATGGCTGTGCTGATTCTCCAATAAGACCTTAAAAAAAAAAAAAAAGTTAATACAAAAAAGGCATTCTAAAGTATGCATGCACTAACAAGAAGTTTTAGTTACTGTTGATGTTTTGTTCTTCATGTGTTCATAGCTATTTTTAATCAACAATTAATTTAGCCATCAATTAACCACCGGGAGGAATTCAGCATTTGGATGTCCTTTAAACTAAGAATACTTCAAAATCCAAATGCATCTGCACTTTCTTCTCAACATACTACTTGTAATCATAATAAGAATTCCAATATTTGGGCAATAGTTAGTGAGAGCACAGCTGCTCAGATAAGAACAACTCACCAAGTCAGATATCAGCTTACTGACTAAATCTTCACTTTTAATTTCTGACTCTTTCTTCTCTTTCTTTCCAACCTCACTGAACAATTGAGCCTTTCCAGAAACAGATGGGACCACTAGGAGTGGAGGTACATCAGTAATTGGTCGTTTTGCTGATGGAGACTCATGATCTGCAGAAGACTCTGATAATGCTCGCTGTTCCGAGCCACGTTTTCTCGGTGAAACACCTGAAAAAAATTTTTTTTTTAAATTAATCTAAAATATCTAGCTAGTATAAAAATTACTTTTATTTAATTCATCTTTCCACTGAGTAAGAAAATGTTGCAGTTCTTCTACATCTTGATCTACCATAATCTACTGAATACTTGCTTTTTTCCCCCTCTTGTTGACATCTTATGCTTAATGCGATGCTTTACCCATGATAAACGTCCCATTCAACGATGCTTTACCAAAAGTAAATATGGTATGTATCGTCATGGCCGGAAAAAGCATAGCTTGAAGTGCTTTTTTTGAAAGCTGAACTCTCGGACTAAGAATGCGTGAGACTGGTAAACCGTACCGTAGGCTCGGTCCTGCTCAGAGCCCGGTTGTGTCCGCTGCAATTGATAGAAAGTCCAGTGTGGCAAAAGCTTCCTTAGCAATAAGAAGATTCCTAAAAAATGGCACAATCACTTTGCTCCTTTTGTTTGATTGGTAATAAAAATATTACTTTAGTGATATTTTTACACGCTGGATTTATGCTCCAGGTATTTCTGCATGTCTTCTCTGGTTCTGCAAGGGTATCCTCTGTTGATTCTACGCTATGTTGGTAAGGGGTGACTCTGGAATGAAATATGACCAATCAAATATACAGGTCATTGTAATGCTTTTAAGAGATTTTCATTAGATGTGTTCTTTTAAGGTAAAAGTTTACAGATGTGTCAAACTTTAATCTGCAGAAGTATTTGTGTTGATTGTCCTGGTGTTGAGTTGCTTGCATGACTTGACGCTCTATGCTGGACTGCTACAGTTCTCTCATACAAAAGTCCGAGTTACTTCGTCTCAGTGCAAGAAGCTGGGCTTATTGCCTTCTGGTAAGTCAGACATGTTTTTATTAAGTTAAAGTACCTACTTGATGTTAAACAGAATGTTTGTGGAATATGCCTGCGTGTGTAATAGAAGACTTAATATTGTGTCCTATTTTATAATAACTTTAATACGAGTATATTGTCATATGACATGCATGTCAAGTATACAGATAATACGTACATAGATAAATTTTTGTCTAAACCAGCAGTTTAAGGTGCACAGGGGATAAAAAGCACATTTGTCACAGGCTCAGTCTACCAAACTAGTCAGTCAGCGTGAACTGTCACCCAGTAAATGTCCATATTTTATTGACCTAAACACTTTTTTTTTAAATTGTTTACATAAACCATGTTGATATGTGTTTGTAATAGTATCATTTCCCTGTTCTTCTTTCACATTTGATCTTCCAGTTATGTATCACATCTGTCCTGTAGTATTAATGGACGTATGTGCATTCATCGTATAGGGTCTTCTTTCCAGCTTGTTTCCGATCCAGAACCTTTCGGCGAGACTGTATATCCCACACCCACCTCGTTGCAAGGCCACTCCCCCTCCCACCAACATTCCTTTCCATCTCCTGTGGTGAGTCTAAACCACCCATTGCGTAGCAACTAAATATTTTGATCTTACTTTTTTTGTGGCAACCATTTTCATGGGGTGGGGCAGGGTTCTTCATACTCCCCTCGTTATGGCTCACCGAACAGCAGCTTTTCTGGTGCTGCCCGCTCTCCCAGCTTTAGTGAGGCTGGACAATCTCCTTCTCCACAAAGGTGACCTTTCTACATCTCGTCCACAATAATCTTGTTTAAAAATGTATTTTTTAAATGCAGCACTAGAATGTCCAGGAAGTTGCCAAGTAAGTACAGGTTATTGTCATATGTACTTTGACCTATTTACAAAGGAAAGCCGTATGTTTTTTATTTATTTATTTATTTTTTTTATTATTTTTTTTTTTTTTATGTTTCAAAATAAATGGTAGATTTTTTTTTCATGATGCCACCATTTTGTGCGATTTAACATGCATATACATCTTTTGGTATTTCTTTCTTTGCTGGGGTCCTTTACCTATTCCGTCCCCCTTCTATTGTGGCATTATGTGCTCATTGCACATGTGCAGTGAGCGGGGAGCCAATGATGGACTCCCGTTCCTTGGACCGCTATCTTCAGCAGGAAGAAGAGAGTCTCCTCCAGGTCTCCCAAACACTGTTTTCTTCTCCCCAATCTGCGTCGGCCAACAATTCTGCACTCTACGATCTTCCAGTTCACACGCCTTCGCCGCGGAAGTATCATGTGGCTCCAAGGACGTCTCCATCTTCTCTTGGTGGAGAGTTCAATTCACCCTATGGCAAAGTGCGTGTGTATGTATGTGTGTGAGTGTGTGAGGTTGCGTGGGTGATAGGAAGTACAGCAACCACAGGCTAGAAGCACACAAAGATAACGAGTCATTTAGACTGGGGGGGGGGGGGGGGGGGGGGGGGGGGGGGGAGAGGAAGCAACAAAAACAAACAACAAACAAACAAAAGCAACAACCAAACTAATTTAATACATGTACATATAAATTTGGCTATAGTCTTAGGGTTAGGAGCAGTGTAAAGACATATGTAGTTCTATGTACACATGGCAGGACTTAAAGATATGCTGAGTCAGCATTATCTTACCAATGAGAACAGTGTATGTATCTATTGGGCGTGGCAGAGCTATGTGCTCACAAGATTGACAGCAGGATTATTTCATACTACTTTTGTATCTATGATGTAGTGATAGTTCGGGGTGGGAGGAAGGAGAAGGTTAAAAGGGGTGGGACTAGATTTAAACAAATTGCTCCAATAAAAGTTTTATAAATGGATAGATAATGAGATGAGAAATTTTAGCTCTGTCAATTAGAGTCCATATTTTATTCTTATTATTATTATTACTTTTTTTTTTTATTGGTCACTCAAAAGAAGTTGAGACTTCACAGCATGTATTTATACGTGTTTTAGAATTACACTCTCAAATAAAAAATAAAAAAGAAAGTAAGAAATGTGGTTGGCACAACTTACTTGAAAAACATTCTTGTAATGAGTTACAACTTACAGAGGTCATAATTAATACATAGTTCTCATTTCCAAACATCTTTCTCATTCTCTTGTATTTGTCTTCCAGTCTCTAGAGAACTGTGGGATTCAGAGGAAGGACTTGGACTTGTGGACAGAGAGATGTAGAAAGGTGCTCACTCACTCGCATACGCACATGTGCTGTTGTACCGTATCGTCATGGTAACTCGCTCGCATGCACATGTGCTGTTGTACTGCACCGTCATCATACAGAACTAGATCAGTTCTCAGACAATTATCACAGCATTTCACTATTAGATGTCATTGTTATCTTTATGTCATGATCATAGCAATGCTCACTGAGAGGGAGGAGTGTATGGATGCAAGCTTAACCTTGTTTGTGTTGTTGTTGTTGTTGTTGCAGTGGATTGCTACCACCATCGTGAAGCCATTGACTAATGAGATTAATGTCATCAACTCCGCCCTCAACAAGAAAGGAAGGTCCGAGCAGATTGGAAGTAAGTGGAGAGAGAAGTCATATCATAAGCCCACATGTGGGGATGTTGTGTGTATGTGTGTACACGAACAATATTGTCTGTTACCTCAACTATATATTTACAGCTGTAGCTCTAGACGTTCTGAAGCGACTGAATAACCAAGCCACGCCCACTCTTCCCATGGTGATCCAATATTTGGATCTGACTCCTAAGCAGGAGTACTTAGTGGAAAGAATAAAAGGCAAGTGACTGAGTGGGTAAAGGGTGGTTCATTGTTAGTTAAGAATCATTGCCCACTGATGTGTGTAGAGCTGGCAATCGGCAGCTACCTCAGTGTCTACTGCTGGGATGCCGGTGGCACATGGAAGGGAAGACAGTGGACTATCGACTTGCCGAGCGACTCCCAGGTGAGCTACAGCACAAGTTTGTCAAGTCTTTGTATGCATGTATTGATAGTTATGGTTTGTAGTTGAGTTGGAGAACTTCTGATTACATTAGCATGAATTTTTGGAATAGATTTTTTTTGATGACCAAGAATGGAACCAAAAAATGTTGCACACTTCAGCAGTGTGTGTGTGTGTGCGTGCGCTTTTGCATTGTGTGTGTGTGCGTGTGTGTGTGCAGATTATCATGCATCTTCTCAGCACATACCTGGACAGCCATCTTCCACCAGACCCGTGGTTCCCCAACGGGAAAACCTTCTCTACCCAATATTTTTTGAAAAGTGTCCCTAAAAATGGCAAGTTGACTCTACCAAGCGATTTCTCGTCAGTTGACTTGTGTAATTTTGTAACTCCATTTTAGGATCCAAGCAGCAGAGTGTCTGCTTAGTGCAAACTAGTGGCACCCCTCCTGTGTACAAGGCAAGTGAGGGATGTGGTTATGATAAGGATGTTGCTGAGCGATTACGAGTGGCAGAGTGTGTGCTTGCGTATGTGTGCATTTTTTTTTTCAATTTTGCGGCGTGCTGTGTTCTGTGTTGGAAGGCATGGACTCCTCCCCTCCCCTTTCCACCCTTTACCTTCCTTCCCTCAATAATGGAATGTGTGACTGAGAGTGGTAGTTAAATAAAAGCTCAAACTGATGGTGACAATTGGAGTATGTTAGGAGTCACAAGTGATTATGGGTGGCAGAGTGTGTGTATGTGTGTGTGTGTGTGTGCATTTTGGGGTGGAGTTTAGTGAGGACTAGGAAATGTCTTTATTTTCATACCTTTACAGCTGAAATGCATTTGGACTGCTTGTACAATAGCTAGAATAAGGTGGCCTTGTACCCACCCAGGTTATGGCGTGTGGATAAAACCTCTAATTTTACTGTTGGTGCACGCATCAATTTCAATGATGATTCAGTCATTCTTGGCTGAAATAATTAATTATAGCAAAAAAAAAATTTAATATTGGCTGTTAGAACGAGAAAATTTGCTATTATCAATTTCAATGAAAATATTTTTGGGTACATGTTCATCAGTATACACCATCAGGCAAATACTCACTCACACATATAGCTACAAGCAGTAAATTTCTATAAACAACTTGTTAGCATATTTTATTATGTGTACAGGTACTGGTCAGGGGCAAGTACATCAATGTGGCCGAGGTAGGTAAAGTGTCACTAGGAAAAGCTAAAAACCCATGTACCAACCTTATTGTACTTCTTTCTTTTTTTTTTTTTTTCTACCTTAGGGTCGTAACAATCTCTTTCATTCAATATGTACATTTTTGCATCATGTCAAGACCAAGGAGGATTCAATGCTAGGGTAAGACCAACACATGAAGACTGAACAACTTCTGTAAGGCTGTTGACTCAGATTTAGTTTGACCCAATTCTTTCTTGAAATATTTCTGTCAGGGTACATGTGCATGTATATGCTGGTATCTACATCTATAATGTTACATGGTAGATTCAGTATGTCCTAGAGTTGACTAGAAATTGACTGCCATTAGCAATTGTGCGTAGAATTGTTTGTTTGTTTTCTTCTTTCTTCTTTTTTCTTTCTCATTCTGGTTGTCATGTAGGACCATCAACTTGGAGACGGCTGGTATCAACATTTTGTCTATCATCTCTGCATCAAAGAATTGATCTCCACCATCTTGTGAACTAGCAATTAATTAACCTGCGTATTTCTCCATCTTCTTTCATGGCACATTTCTTGTTTATATGATGCATGTATATAATAATAATAATAATAATAATAATAATAATACAAAGTCGTGGGGAAGCAAGATGAAATGAATGGAAGAGGTGAAGCTATGAACCTTGTTCAGTCTCACGTTTCAACCGTGCACTCCTGCGCAGTAGTTCAGTGGGAATAATGGTGGACCTTTCTTCAAGTTTAGTTTCTTTGTCATCAGTTTTCCTGAGTTTTTTCAGTGGCTTGACTTTTCTTTTGCTTTTTCTTTGTTGTGTTACCTGACAAAAAAAGAAAAGAAAAAAAGATAGGAACTTATGATATCTTTCAGCAGTTTCATTTTGAAGTTCAGTATAGACAATTTCTTATTACTTTCTTACCATGGTATCTTGAAAACAATTTTCAATTTCTCAGCTATTAAAACCAGCTGTTTTTTTTTTTTTTTTTTTTTTTTTTTTTTTTTTTATTTTTTTTTTTTTAGGAGTTTTGTTGTATTTTTTTATGTCAGTACTTGGAATAAATTTTTATCACTATTTTATTTTTGTTTTTAAAGGATAATGTTTTGTTGTATTTTTGGAGTTATGAATATATATATTATCTTTTTTATATTTTTTTGTTTTTTTTTTGTGCGTTATGATGATTTTTTTTATTTTTTTTTTTTGTCTTTTTTTTTTTTTTTTTTAATTTTTTTTTTTTTGTTTTTGTTTGATTTGTTTTTTTTTTTTGTGTTGATTAGTTTTTTTTTTTTTTTCTTATTTTATTAAGGAGTTTATATAGTTTTTTCTGTTTCTATTTTAGTGTTTGTCGTTATTTTTTATTGTTTTTTGGTGTTGTGGTTTCGTGGTAAGGAAAATTGTATTTTTTATTTGTTTGTTGTTTTTGTTTGTTTTTCTTTGGTTGCTTTATGGATCTTTTTTGTTGTTGGTTGTTTTTATTGTTTTCGTTTTTGGTGTGTTCTGTGGATATTTTTTGTTTTTATTTTTTTTTTTATTTTTTTTTTATTTTTTGCCCAGATTGATGCCTCCCGTTACCCTATTTCCCATATCCTCGGTTAGTCCGCTTGTCGATGTTATCTCGAAATTTCTTTTTCTCTTGATTCCTCCTATTCTTCAGGTGGCATTTCGTCCATTTCGCACTTTTCGTGTCTTTTCTGCTTTTTGCCCATATGTTTCCTTCTTGATCCGACTAAGGAGTTCCACTCAATTCAAAATTTCTCAACCTCAAGCACTATTAAAAAACTCTCTTTTTTTTTTTTTTTTTTTTTTATTTTTTTTTTTTTTTTTTTTTTTTTTTTTTTTTTTTTTTTTTTTTTTTTTTTTTTTTTTTTTTTTTTTTTTTTTTTTTTTTTTTTTTTTTTTTTTTTTTTTTTTTTTTTTTTTTGTTGTTGTTGTTGTTGTTTTTTTTTTTTTTTTGTTTTTTGTTTTTTTTTA
>WLWD01001259.1_pt1 | contig 148220 bp, 91 predicted proteins | sample 6712731 | NCBI WGS metagenome assembly WLWD01 (sample SAMN12718690, study PRJNA576275) | sponge metagenome | isolation source: marine sponge | host: Mycale hentscheli | place: New Zealand: South Island, Marlborough, Capsize Point | collected 2014-11-01
ATTTATACTTTCTACGAAAAATATCTAAATCTATAGTAAATATCACTAGTAATTATCACTTCTGGTACATAACCATCTCCCCACCCCTTGGTACGGTACATATGCCAACAAGTAACATTTCTTGTTCCTCCAATGCCTATCTCGGTGTACCACACACGTTACTATATATAGCTGCTCTCTATTAAGAATGTCAGTTTAATAAAATTATGATGCTTGCACACTTACCAGGGTTATATCTAGAGATTTTTTCTGGGTGGGGTGTGTGTGTATGTGAAGCTTGAGCAAGTTTACCTCCCTCTCTCTCTCTCTGTATGGATGTATTTGTATTAATGGTACATTCTAACTATCCAATCAGATTGCTTAATTCACAATGCTATATTTCATACTCACCTGCTACGAAGTGAACAAGTGAATTGTCCAATCACGATTAGTTTTATGCTTTTCCTATAGCCTAGAGTCATGATGTTGTACCACTCTGCGTTTGGTCAGTAAGTGACTTACACTATCTTCGGGCCTCTGGCCTTCAGTTGTGTAAATCCAGTATCAACATCTACGCAATTATGTAACCTACATATACATACATATATTTATTGTCATTAGACCACTGACTATTTTCGCATCATGCGAGCTTTCAATATTCTCCCTTGAACGCTCCATACGGAATGCTTCAACGTGCATGAATGTAGTTCTGTACAATTCCCGGCCATGCTGGAATGTTCAATATGCATCATGTGATGAGGAAACACTTAAGGTACTCAAGGGAAACATCTAGGGAAAAGTCCCATTCAATTCAAACGTTATGCTAACTTGATATCGTGAAGCAAAACTATCATATACTGCAAGAATCATTAGCTCACATGATTACAATGTGACGAAAGGGGCAATCACCAACAAAAGCTAGTGCCTGAAATTAACTAAAACTAGTATAATAAAAGGTCTAAATAGTTGTTCAAGTAACTCAAAACAACATTTAATTGTCAGTAATCTCCAAAATGACAGACAGACAGATCGACAGACAGGACGGCTACAATATCCCTCTCGCACACGCAGGCTGAGGGTTAATTACATATCTTGTCCAAGTCAAATATATGTGGATACCATTATTTCTCAATGTACTTTACTTTATTCCTCCAAAATACAAAACAAAAAACAAACAAAACAAGAAACAACAAAAAACAACCAACAACAAACAGAAGAATAAATAACCCCCTCCTTCCCCCCACCCAGAAAACAAAACAACAAACAACAACAAACTAACAAAAACAACATCAAAGGCCAGTAAAATGTACCTAACCATGGATAAACCTCTTCTACTCAATATGGACATCTGAAATAGTCCTTCAGGGAAACTCAACATTCCAACAAAAGTGCTTCAGCCCAATCACAAGTCAAATGAGAATGACCACTAGGGGAACTGAGGAGAGGCTGGCCAGTGAGTATCATAACTTCAGAATACGTGTTGGATGGAACACAGGGACAATAAGAATGTTGCCATTCGCATAAATGATCATCTAAATACACACATATAGATTTAGATATAGAACAGACTTCTCCATAACAATGTGGCTTTCTTTTGCTCATCCAAATGATCATCCAAAACTTCTTAGCCAAAACTTAAAACCTGATATGTCACATACATTATCCACAGATAAAAAACCGACCAAAAACAAAAAACAAAACAAAAAAACAACAACTAACAAACTGTGTCAACTTAGACTTGATTTAGTATAACATTTGATCATGATTGATATTATATCAAGTATATTTCATAGCAGATATGTCGTTCAGTAACATTTTTCATTCTTGTACTTAAAAAAAAAGGCTGATTAAAACTAGGTAGTATAGAACATACTCGCAGCAGACATTACACCATTGACAGAAGTCCTACAGACCACAGTTCAAACACTAATAAAACTTCTTCACTCTGACTTCAGGAAGGGTAAGGTGAAGGAAAGGAAGAGGTGGTGGGAAGGGAGAAGGGGAGAATATTATGAGCAAAGGTTCTTTTCTTGTAGTGTTCTATGGGAACGAGAACTATCTACAAGTCGCCTTATTTTCTTAGCATAGTAATGAGAATCTAATTATTGCACACCACAACTATGGAATTAGGATGTGGCTATGTCTCATATCCAAAACTTACATCACCAGCTCATGTAGTCCGGCGTAGCCAGACCCTGTACCGAACCGCTATGCTGGGAATGGGTCTGGGGACATGGCCATACCAAATTTGTTCTGCCGCACATATATTACGGCGGTCAATTACAGTTAGCAAATTACCGGAATAGAAATTCCTGTGCATTTTAGCAATCATAGCTAATTTGTGGTAAAATTCAGATATAAAGGAGGTGGGACACTCACTACTTCCTCATTCCTCCAGAACAAATTTGGTATGGCCATGTCCCCAGACCCTCCGCGCACTTTGCGTGCTACGTGGGTCTGGCTATGCCAGACTACTACAGCTCATGAGATTATATTTAGGATACTAACACTTAAAAATTACCTTCCAGTCCTTTAGTTTAAGAAATGTTACTCTCCAGCTGTACAGCAGCACTGTTTGCAAATAAACGCAACTGTTTGCATCATGCTCACACAGCAATTCAGCATGGTTAGAACATAGAAGATGAGCATATTGGGTCCAAAAAAAACACTCTGGCAATGCATCCTGAAATACTCCACAAACAATAGCCCAGTCTTGTGCTTGCCTTATCGAGCTTCCTATACATCGGGAAGTTCAGTGCCAACTAAGTGGAAGAGGTCGAATGGACACTCAGAGTAAGGAACAATAACATTTCTTGCAGATTAAACGTGAGCTTTAATGCTAGCCAGGCCAGACCCTTTACCGAACGCTCGTTTGCGTTTGGTAAAGGAGAACTCTGGCTAAAGGGCTACGGTTGTAAAAGGCGGTATTGTTCGTGACGATGCCAAACCACTTAACCTTTGTTAGGTAAAGTGTCTTTCAACTTACCTATTTTACTGAAAAGGTTGTTGGAATGAAATACACTCAATTAATTTATTGGCGAGCGAGCGTAGCTAGCGAGACACTTACAGGGGTAACACAATCGAAAATCGGGGATGTTTATTTATTTATTTATTGGCGAGCGAGCGAAGCGAGCGAGACACTATCAGGGGTAACTCAATCGAGATTTCGCTATATTTATTTATTTATCTGTTTATGGGGTACGTGAGACCTCTGTTTTAGCCCGCGCTTCTAATTACGTAAGTTAGGTAAAGCGTTCACAGTTCCAGTATTTTTCAATTAACGAGCGCGGAGAATCCTGCTGCACTGCCTTACGCAACTCTGTTTCAACCAAAACGTTTATAGCTACTCTCTTCTTGAAACAATTGTGAAGTCTTTGTCAAGCTGCGCTTCTTTGCCACTGCTTTCTAAGTTTATTCAGGTAATTCTGTTATTGTTAACTCAGCTAAGAGCTTGTTGTCACAGTGACTGGTAAATTCAAGTAGTCAGAATGACTCAAATTTGGTACTAGGAAGTTACTACTGCTAAAGAAAATGAGGTAAGAAAGTAATTTTGTATTTGTGTGCTAAAATTGATTGTCTTTTGTTTATGTAGCTGAGAGCTTGTTGTCAAGAATTCGAGGTAATTCAGATGGTCAAAGTAACTTCAATTTGATATTACAGAAGTTATCAATACTCAAGAATGAGGTAAGTAGTAATTCCATATTTGTTGGCTAAAATTACAAATAATAACACTGTTTTATTTTTTATCGTAGCTGAGAGCTTGTTCAAGAGTCACTGGTGATTGAGATTATCAGAATGGTTGATGTTTGATACTACAAAAGTTACCATTAATCAGGTAAGAGAGTGATTTTGTATTTGTTTGCTGAAATCTAATGTCATAACTGCTATTATAGTGTTTGCATGAAGTAAGCTAAAAAGAGTAACATTTTATGTTACCTAACTATCAGGCTCGCTCGCCATTTGTGCTCAAGCACACCACTAGTTTATTAGTTATATATGGACGACGTATGTCATCGGCGTTTTGTGTTAGTTGTGGGCTCGACCCGTTCCAAATTGCAAGAAACAAAATCCTTGGTTTATCGATCAGTACCCGTATCACCCTAGAAAATTGAATTGTTCGTTGATTCTTTTGCGGGTGAGTTTTTCTTATTAGAGTTAGTGGCGTTGGTAAGTACAATGCGCTTCTTGTCATGGTTATAAGACCGTGGCAAACGGTATTTACTTGAAAATACATTGTCCACTAGACTACTGCGAAGGTAAGTCTGTGTAGGTGCATGTCCAGTTGTGTCAAAGCATTTGTGTGTTATAACCACTACTTAGCTAAGGAATATCACAAAGAAAACTTTTAAATAACGTGTATTGTTTTGTTGTTGTTGTTTTTTCCTTCCAAGCAGTTGCAGAGAGTTGTTACTATGGCACTGAAATCCTTTTACCCTGTATGCTAAATTTAAAAACTGGACCTTATTTTCAGTAGCTTCAGTGTTAGAAGTCAAAATCATTCATATAAAAATAGTATAGTCTTTAGGCTCGCTCGCCATTTGTGCTCAAGCACATCACTAGTTTATTATTATTATTATTATTATTATTTATTATTATCTCGCCTCTCTCCAAAGGTCACAGATTATTATTATTATTATTATTATTATTATATTAGCTATTATTATTAGCTACAACTACTATTATTTTATTTATTTATTCATTTATTATTTTTTTTTTTTAATTAGTTGATATTAATTTATATTTACTATTTTATCTAATTAATGAATGAATATGATGAATAAGTTACTACTATTATTATATTTTATGATTAGTTTATTTGTATAATTTATTTAGCTATTTGCTAAAATATAAATTAAGAAATAAAGAATGAATAAAATGAAATAAAAATAATTTTATGAAAGATAAATAACTAATTAGTAATTGAATAAGTAATTGAGACCGTGGGTGCTGTGAGTCAAACGTCTATGGCTTGTTGAAGGATGTGGGACATCGGCATAGTGGTGCAGACAGGAGACCCATGGGCTAGAGACTATCCTTTCCAGCATCTCTAAGTGGCTGTGCAGCGAGGAAACTGTGCCTCTATCATGGGAACGATCACCACCTAATCCTTAGTATTTATTTTTATTGAATAAAATAAATAAAAATAAGTTAAAATACATGAGCATAGAAATCAAATGAATAAAAATAAATAAAAATATTTAAATGAATAAATAAAACAATTAAATGAATAAATAAATAAAATAAAATAAATACATAAATACAAGCATAGACAAATAAATAAATAAATAAATAAATATTTAAATGAATACATAAATAAGAGGAACGAGTGAATGAATGAAGAATAAAGATAGACCCACTAAAATTTGATGCTTTGTGTGTCAAATATTTAAGGCATAGTGTTATACTACTGATATATGCACATTTTTGTGTGGTGTATACCACTAGAATAAATGTACTGTTAAAACAGGAGGATTACTGAGTAATACACGAGTGTGTATACGTGTATACTAGAAGTATCAACACTCAAGTATAACAATGCTATAACTTTGTAATACACATGATGTATTTGCGTGCTATAATTCAAGTATACACACCTGATTATAACAATGCTATAACTTTGTAATACGCATGATGTATTTGCGTGCTATAATTCAAGTATACACACCTGATTATAACAATGCTATAACTTTGTAATACGCATGATGTATTTCCGTGCTATAAGTCAAGTATACATGCTTGAATATAACAATGTTATTTCAGTGATATACACATGTGGTAAGTATGAGTAGCTATACTACATGAATACATATTGTTAGTATAATAAAAGGATTACTTTAGAATACATATCATTTACATATGTGTATACCACTGAAATACACATGTGAGTATAACTCAATTATTCTAGTGCTATACACTTCCCAATACACATCAGTATTCTCTACTTTTTGCATGGTGTATTTCAATAACCAGAGTTGACTTACAAAGTCTGCTAACAGTTACAATAGTAATACTGTTATCTGAATGAAGCATGAGTAAAGAGCATAATGTGGTGTATAGTAGGGTCACTTCAGGTTACTGCCACCTGAATCAGACCAACACCTGCAGTTCAAGGCTATGTGGGAGATAATCGGAATCCAAACCTTGGGACCTAATTCTAACACTTATTAGGTTCGCAGTAGCTATGACTATTTAGCAGTTTCTATGAATTTTCCAATGGTACTGACTGAAAAACAGCACAAAAAACAAAGGTTAAATGTGCCAATTGCAGGAATTACTTAGTGTATGGGAACTGTGTAGTAAGAATGAAATGAATGAATGTATGAGTCTATAGATAACGAAATTGTCAAATTAATACAATACTGCCTATGTCTAATGAGCATTATAGAAATGGAAATGTGGCGACCTTCACCACATCTTCCCCTCCTTCAAACTTGATATCCATGATTGAGAAGATTCCTCCACGATCCATCCTGTCGAGACAGAGCATCAGCAATGACATTCATCTTTCCAGCAACATGCATGATTTCAAACAGATTGTCAGAAAAATAAAAGCACCACCTTCAAAGTCTGTTGCTTAGAACTGCTGAAGAAAACAGATTAACAAAGGCTTTGTGATCAGTATACACTACAAATTGTGTACATTAACCAACAATAGGAGAAATGCTCGATAATGACTAACAATGCCAGAGCTTCCAGCTCTGTGTCACTATAACTTCTTTCACAATCATTCAATTGACGAGAGTAGAATGCACGAGGTACCCAGACATCATTCCTGCAAACACACAAAACAACACCAACTCCACACACAGATGCATCAGTAAACAAATAACATTTATCAGACAAATCAGGAATTGTCAAAAGAGAATGACTACAAATAATTAATGATAATATTTGAATGCATCTGTCAAGTTATCTGTCCACTCAAAAGTTTTTGGTGAAGTCTTAGTTATATGCTAGGTCGGCAATGCTAAATATTCTGCAAAGTTTGGTATAAAACGAGAGTAGTAGCTTGCCAAACCCAAAAATAAATGAAGCTCAGAGAAACTGATTGGACAAGCATAGTTCTTGAGTTGCTTGATTCTTGTCGACTTAGAAGATCATTGCCTACCTTAAATCACAAAAACTCAAACCTTTCAAAACACTAACAGCATTTAGATGACTTGACTGTCGATCCATGGCTGGACAGTAGTGACAACACACATACTACATGTTTCAAGTGATCTGATCAACAAAAAAAAAGATATTACTTGTTACATTAAAAGTTGAGAAAAGTAGTATTGTTGTGTATAGTCCAAAGGGCATCATTTTTTACTGGAACTTACAATGTTTGCAACTGAAAGCACGTCGGAACAAAAACTGCAAGGGACACTCTACCATTAGTCAATCTCAGACACATCAGCACACCATTCACAATGATACATTTACGCACAATTGAGACTCATCACTTTGTTGCAGCTGAATATAATCTTCTCGTGTGATCATCAAATTTTAGATTTGGTATTGAAACTAATACATTGTCAGGAAACTTAGCTATACTCAAAGAAGCAACAGATTCCTCAAAACTGCCATTCACAGATACTAAATCCATACTCAATTCATCTACATCTACATTCTCACACAGCACATCACATTGGTCATCTACAGTAACAGAATCATCATTAGTTTTTTTTAACCAAAATGAGAGGATTCTAGTACACTTTTTTGAAATTTCAGTTGGATTTCTCATTTCCATAAAATTGGTAATAATTTTCTGGCAAATGTAATCATGAAGATCATAACTATTATTAATTTTCAAAGGAGTAAAAACCAGTTTCAGGGTGGTATAAATGCAGCCTAGCAATAATTGGCCCCCAATATTTTTCAATTCTGAGCAATATTACCATTGTAATATATACTGTTATCAGTTTACTACAGTAGCATAGCACTCTTCAGTCTTACTCGTTCACTGTATGTAGCTCAGTGGTAAGACTGATATTTTAACACATGCAAGGACATAACATTCAATGTGAAACAATGGACCACAACAAAAAGTAGATGACTATGATGATGATAACGTTGCATAGCTACAAAATGTAGTCATGGCTGTGACATGATCAGACAGTCTCCTAGACATCGTTACAACAATATATTAGTAACCTTGTCAACCATTCACAATTATATCAGCCATAATCTTTTGCTGATGAAACTGTATTCCTCGAGTATTGGAAGTGGGGGTGGGAGGATGGTTTCTGAAGTTTACTAGAGAAAGTTGGAGTCTATAAGCTATGCTGATTGCATTTCGCATAATTCAGAATAGACAAGCAGCTAACTCGTTTTTTTGTTAATTTTATTAACTGATGCCATGTATTGTCAAATTTTCTGTTATTGTCTGTACTGAATGATGATTATAAAAGACTGATGTGAGTTTGACCATTGGCTTAGCTCCAGACTCACTAGAAACAATTTCCATTGAAACCAATAAGTATTATGCAAACATATTATTTGACTGCACATAATATTTTCCAGACACACTAAAGACAATTTTGTTTTTGAAACCACAAGTATGCATAATATGTATATTTGACCGCAATATTGTGTCTAGCTTATCAAAAGATATTTCTTTAATATTCCATGTATTTCATTGGTGGTCAACAAAACATTTTCGGATTAAATTATGTGTGTAGCTGCAACTGCTACAGAGAGAGAGAGAGAGCAGCAAACAATAAACATAGTGACATCTGAACATAGTGTTGTTTGTTTTATGTGTAAACTCTGTTGCTAGGCACAGAGTGAAGGCAATATTAAACTGTTATCACTGGGTTGTGGGCAGCATGCCCTGGAGTGTGGAAATACAAGGAGTAACCATCTCTCTAAGCAAAACCATAGTCTCAGTGAGCAGCACCCATCAAACAAACTTAGAAAACAGAGTTCCATGAATGGTATGATGGAGCTACAAACAGTAACAACCAAAGCAAGACCCAATGAGACTTAAATAACAACAGCAAAGAAATACACAATGTGTGGCAGTTTTTACTTTTTATATGTTGTAATCAATACACTGTGTGTGGGCTCATTTGGGAAACGATCGAAACACCATTCCGATAGCTCGCATCTGGAGACAGCAAAGGTATGCTGCTACCAGAATCTCAGCTCTTAAACTATCCCTGGCTAACCAAGTATCCACCCGCAGGTTGGATAATGAGGATAGATTAAATTACTTTAATTAAGAGACTGCACACACAACGAATTGAATGATACAACTGAGACTGAAGCACATGGCATACACACTAATTTGTTCAGTACACACAAAAAACAATGACAATGACACAACTCATGCACACATAATGACGTCACTCTCTTCTTTATCTTCCTCTCCTTCATCTCTTTCTCCATTTCATGTGGGCTGGCCCACACACTGCAGTTGTGTTTTCCATTACTGTAAGCATTCTGATTAATTTGTGAAAGTATAATAAACAACAATAATAAAGTAAACCAAACAACTAGTGTTGTCCAGGCCTCCTAGCCTGGCCAAGAGAGAAAGTGAGAAATAACATTTACATTTTAAATTTGTATGTTACCACACCACACCCACTGATATTTTATCATTGTTGTATGCATATATAAACTCATCTTGTATCTTGTACCTCTCAGGTTCAATATTCTATAAATTATTACTTACTTGTAAATTGTATAGATAGTTTTCCTTAGCTTATAATACAGCTGAGTGTTTAGGCAAGACCGGGTTTATGAACGTGGTGGACAATTGCCACATCCATAATTAGCCCTGCATAGGATAAGTTCTTTGAGAGCTGGCAGTTGGGTCTTTTCTAAGTTCCACCACTTACCCTCTGTGTGAGCGCCTGTGACCTAGAAGGCAGGTTGGGATATACGCCCCCACACTAACGACTCCTCACATGACAGGGAACCACACAAGTGTATTCAAAGTAACTTGTAATAAAAACTGAATGTAGTGAGTTGAATAAAGGTCATCTTGTAATGAATATACATGTATGTGTGTGTGTTAGTTTAATGATGACATATTATAATGATTGTATTCAATATAACTCATAGTAAACTCACAGTAAAGACTATATGATGACAACTGTTACAATAAAATAAAACATGGAGAAAATTAAAAACATAATACTGTACATGTATATCTATAGTGAGTATTATATTATTAGATACTCAGTTACACCCACTGCATACATTGTATCAAACTTCTGCAATATTTCAATAACAATTATTTACAATTTATTATTTTGAAAGCATATAAACAGTAACCATGGAAACCATTATTAAAATTATAATAGCTAACTTGTACAAAACAATTCCATAAAAACAAAGATATTAATTAGTGAATAGTAGAAGTAAACAGTTTCTTAAGTATGCTATTCCCATCATATCCTCCCATAACATGGACGTTGTCTGATGTCATGATACAGGTACAGTTACATACTGCATGTGGTAGTTGTCCAGCCTGGACCCAGGTATTAGTCTCAGGGACATAGCGCTGGATGGTGGACACTGGCTTCTTACTCTTCATGTCCCAACCACCGACTGCCAGTAGAGATCCTCCAATGTTGAGTGGACAGGAGAATGTACAGTTGAGTGAAGGTAGTTTGTTCCATATGTTGGAACTGTCTGATGAGGAGTGTGAAACAAGAGCCTCCAGAGATACACTATAGACATCAGGACTGTTATGCGACAGTTTCTCACACTCTCCCCCCATGAGGTACCAGGCATCTCCTATTGTAGTAGACTTCATCCTCATCCATGGTGTTGGTGTAGATGGTCCAGTGGACCACTGCATGTTGGATACATCAAGTACCTCAACAGTTTGTAAACAAACTCCATGGTAACCGCCAGCCACCACCAGCCAATGTTTATATGAAGTAGCTGAATGCACACAGCGAGGTGTAGACATAGGAGGAAAGGGGTGTGTCCACTGGTTGCTGTCAGGCTGCCACTCTCCTAGCTCACTGCTATCAGAGTCATCTCTATTTATTCCTCCCACCACAACAAGTTTGTTGTTGATGGTAGTCATAGCAAACCCCCTGGTACTGTATGGAGGTAGAGTGTGCCACTGGCAGGACTGTGTGTTGTAGGCCATCACTATGTAGGCATCCTCAACTCGATCAGTCCCTCCTCCTCCAACATACACTGTATCATTTATCTGTACTGATTGGATATAGTCACTCATAGCCACTGGCATGTCAGGACCACGCCTCCAGTCTAGTTCTAGTGGGAATGTCTAAATAATAAACAAATACATTATCTGTAGTAAATTTGTATATCAATACTAATGTCTATAATAATTGCTAATATTATATATTGCTAAGTTACTTGCACACTGTGTTCATTAAATAATAAAAACCATTGTGTTGCCATGGTTACTGTTTACATGCTATTGACAAAATTGATATGATTTGCATAATAATACATACAATAACTCTATGATTCATATGTTATGTTTATTCCATAGCTATTTACCTGGGATAAACAAACAAATAATATATTATTCATCTTCACTTTATTAATACAATAAACATTCAATGATAGTTGGAACAACTAAAAGCCTACATTAGCGTAGAGGTGTAAAGTATTCTGCAAAATATAAATATAGCAGTGAGTAGCGCTGCCAGATTGTGCTAGCATTTTATTCTGGAATAATAGACATGAAATAGCATAGCAGAATACTTCTAGAATAATAAGGGTATTGAGGAGAATAAAAGGGAAAATGAGAATAATCAGTTCATATAATCCTTAATTATAAAGAAAATCAATAGAGCTTTTCTTTTTCTCTTTTTCTTTTACAACAAAGGACATAAACATGTGTAGAAATGTGGTTATGAGGCACATCTTCATTACTTGATTAAAGCAGCTGGATTAATTGGCCACTCTTATTGTATTAAAATTATTTAATACTGTAATCCACATTTCCCCCAAATGTTTGGTAAGGTTTCTCACAATTGAACTTGTCAGCTGCATGTTTTTTTTTCACTTCTTTGAATATTTTTATGGGATGTTGAAGGTTTTCACTGAAAGATTAGTTAGCTATATACAATCAATCATATTAAAGACTGAAAGTTTTACTCATTCATTTCATAATGTGCCAACTTTATACAGCTAGCTATACTGCAGTTATCACAATTTCACTTATTTCTATTTAAAATAACAGTAGTAGTGAGTCAGAATGTGATATGGCAAAGTGTTTCACGAGCAGATTAATTTATTTAGCTCAACCATAAAAACCTAGAAAACTGGTAAGCTGGCCTTAAAAGGTCACTTAACTAATAATAACATTGTGAAGTTATCTAGCATGGAATATATATATACTAGTGATGTGCTTGAGCACAAATGGCAAGCGAGCCTAAAACTACACTATTGTTAAACGATTAATTTTAACTTCAACACTCAAGCTACTAAAAAAGGTCAAGTTTAAATTACGTGTATATGGTAAAGGGGATTCAAAGCCATAGTAACCACTCCCTGCAACAGTTAGAATTGAAAAAAAAAAAGCAACAAAAAACAAGTAGCATTATTTACTCTAGTGGACAAAGAATTTTCAAGCAAATACTGTTTAGGCTTATAACTGTGACAAATAGCTTATTAACTTACCACCGCCACTAACTCGAATAGAAATGGAACTCCGTTAAGTAATTGAGTTTTAACTAAGAATTCAGAGCGGTAAACAATTCAATTTTTAGGATGATACGTGTAATGATCGCTATACTGGAGGATTCCATTTAGTGAAGTTTAGGACGGGGTCAAACGAGCTAACACAAAAATACGAGAAGGTCAAAGTACAAAATGACATACGTACGCTAACAAATATATATAAACGTACAAACATCCCCGATTTTCAATTGTGTTACCGCTGTAAGTGTCTCGCTCGCTACGCTTGCTCGCCAATAATATATATATATGTTATGTATAGCTGGAAGAATAGCCAAAAATCCTGACAATCCTAGTGTGTCTCCTTATAATCTTTAAACTCAATTCCCAGACTATCATGACATAACCAATCCATCTTACACTTTATCATTAAAACTTATTAGGCCTAGAGTAGTCAGTGCTCTTGATAAAATATAAGAAGACACTTCATATGAATGCAAAAAACTTACTACTGATTTCTTGCTAATAGACACTGTGGTGATACGCTCCAGTTCCTTTGTTAGTCGCTCCACTTCAGATTGGAGAATATGTTTCTCCCTTTGATGGCGAGATTCTTGATGAAGATTTTCTTCTTTGTGATGAGATTCTAACTGGATTCTTTCAGCTGCTATCTGGCTCTTCAGTTGATGGTTCTCAGTCTTCAGTTGATTGTTCTCAGTCTTCTGTTGATTGTTCTCGGTCTTCTGTTGATGGATCACAGTCTTCTGTTGATTGTTTTCTCCCTGTACTTGCATGACACTTGTCTCCAATTGATGTTTTTCTTCAATAAGTTGTGTATTTGCAGATTCAAGCATCTTTTTGTCACTTTCTAGCTTTGTATTTTCTTCAGTCAATTCTTTATTTTCTGTTTCTAATCTATTTTCAGAAATCTAATAAAATAACACATCAAATGAAACACAACATTTAAAACAAACAATATTTAAATATACAGTATGGAAAAAAATTTGACATAGCAAATAATATTCAACTCGTCAAACACAAAGAAAATGGAAAAAGAGAATATCAAATAATATAGGTTTCAGTGTGACAACTTAAGTAACATAATAATAGTATTAACTATTTGGTAGATTTAACAAATGATATTAGTTCACATATCGACATTACCTCGAGTTCTTTTATTCTTTTATTCTTTTCTTTAGTTTCCTTCATGTGTAACACATTGACTATGTTGATGGTCCTCCCCAGACTCCCTCCATGTATGTTCTCCATTGCATCCTGTACTGGTGTTAGTGTCTCCAGTAGTTGCTCAGCAGTAGGTCTTGTTTGAGGAGTATTGTGCAGGCAATTAGTCACCATCTCTACTAGAATAGGATGAGACTTCAATAACTGATCCTCCAACTTCTTCATGTACACCTCACGACGCTCTACTTCAGAGCGACCAAATAGTCGGCCAGGATTGTGTGGATCTGAACGTGTAGCCAATAGCAGCTCTCCAGGAAATACCTAACCCATTATTGAAATTAATCAATTGATTTGTGTGCAATTGTCAATTAAAACTATCACAATACATTCAGTACCAATATTATTATTATGCTTAGTTCACACCTATGGGGATAATGGTACAACTGTTCCAGCGTAACTCTGAGCACAAAGGTAGGGAGGAAAACATAAAGGACTGGCTCAGAGAAGTAAATTAAGCAGTATATTAGGGTTGCATGGGCACAAAATTGCAGTAGCTTTCAGTCTGCACACTCAATTAAATTACTGTACACAATATTGAATGAGAAATATAGCACGGAAATGGTGAAAACAGTTACATAATCAGAACTCATGAAACAAATAACAGTGCGTGAGAAAGGGTTTAACCGATTACGCGCGAATAAAAATTTTAATTGCGCCTTACGTAATGCGGTCACGGGCGCACGCGAGACACAGAGGATTGATTGCTTGGTGGGAGGGTGACACTAAGCGAGAGAAAGAAGACAAACATTTGAAGATTGCCTCGGGGACAGTATTATCGAACGATAGAGTACGCTCTAGGCTATTGGGAAAGCATAAATTCGACGTTAAGGAGCTGTTCCCGACTGAAAAATAACAAAGTACTCGCACCGTTTGGCAAAAACATTTATGGCATCACACTGAGGCTCTTAGTAAGCACACTATAGTAAGGTTGGAAGTATGGTTTCATGGCTGAAGCAGTTTGCTACTTGATCATAGAGGTAAGAGAAAGTGTTTTTGCACGCATCTGTCTTACATTCAGGAAGAATTTGTTGATATTTATTTAGGGTGTGTTTTATTTTGAACTGAGCAATCTGTTATAAATTGTGACCGTCTACAGGAAAACCATGTACAACGCGGCACCCTTCGAAAAATTTTTTTTGCACTTACAGAGTTGTCGGCGTCCAGATATTGAACTCTCCAAGTTTTATCGCCGTAGCTTAAGTCGTTCCCGATATAATAGACCTAACCGTTCCCTTCCGTCGGCTTGAAACAATACATTTTTAAAAAATCGATCGATCTTTTCTTGATATTTACGCACGCCGCGTTGTGCCCGGTTTTCCCGTAGACGGTCACAATTTTGTGAACAGAGAAGCTTTTTATGGCTTTTGTGCATGAAAACAGGTACATCACAAATAAATGATAGAATATTTTAGTGTATTCAGTTTGGTACTCCAAGGTGTCTTTACTTTTGATGTGCTGGTAGGCTGCATTGTTGACAGAATAGTTAGTGATCTTACTATCAAGTGCAACTGGTCATAGCATAATAGAAGTATATGTCAGAGGGCTCCCTGCAGTCTCACCTGTTGTATAACAATATTTATTTTTACTTATTGTTATAAAGAATGTGGTTAAAATTCCTGTAGAAATCGCTACCTTTCAGAATCATCAATTCCGTTCTCTCGTCAGAGTCCTTGACCATCTAGTGACTGCTGCAGTCACTACACCCATCAGTACTGAAGTCATTCTTGCTGTCATCAAACTCCTCGTCACTACCATCAGAGATACTGCCATTCTGGTCACTGCCATCCTTGTCACTGCCATGTTGTGCCAGGTCAAGAATAACGTCTTCATCACTAGGATGCTGAAGTGCCAGTGTTCCACTTGCCAAGATAGCTTTCTACTTGTTTTATCATGAGCAGTTATAGCTAAAGTAATATTGGGTTCTAAAAAATTATTCTGTTACCTTTATTATTTTATGAAATATATTTTCAATTTATACTTTATCAGAAAGAAGTCTTATTGTTGCGACAAAATTTACTCAACATTTTCTTATGGCAGTCTATGTATTTTATAAGCCTAAACTATACTTACAACAATATAGAATCGTCTGCAATTGTGATCGGTGGCTTCCTTGACTCCACAAAGCTGTAGGGCGAAATGGACGCGAAGATGCATTTTTGACGCATTTTTGTGTCCTCCGCGGTTATCGATTTTTCTTAATTGACGCATATTTGCGTCATTCGCGTGTAATCGGTTAACAAAGTCAAGAGAAAAAAGTACAAACCTGTGTGGTTACAAATATATAGTGTCAACAGGAGTCTCTGCATTTGCTGTGTCTGGCTAGAATAAATATAAAAATAATAAAATACCTATCTAACTAATCTGCACGTGCTAGTATTAATTAACTTGATTGAACAGTGAAGTCCATACTATAATATCATAGATATATTTAATTGAATGCACTAATAGTGTATGTTGCCTACTCAAGTTTGTTTTACCTGTGTGAGTATGTAGAGGGCAAGATGTCCGAATGAGAACACATCTAGAGAGGGGCCATATCTGTGGCTCTCGCTGAGAGCCTCTGGTGGCATGTACACAGTGGTCCCCGGATTCTTTGAGAGTGTTTGGGCTAGTTGAGCCGGTTTTAAAGTTACCATGCGAGAGTTTCCCATGTCAGTGATCTTAGCTGTCAGAGATGATGTGAGGAGGATGTTCCTCGCAGTCAGGTCTCTGTGGACTATTGGAGGTCCTCGACTATGCAAGTAAACTAAACCGCTGTCTGCGTCTGTCAGAATGGAAATCTTGACTGCAAGTGGAATATTAGGGGAACATTCCAGGAGGTCGTCCACACTCATTTCTAGTTTCTCCATCACCAGTAGAGGTAGGTCTGATCCCTCAAGGAAACACAGACCAAGGAACTGTGTTATGTTAGGATGTCGGAGACCTGCCATGAGTTGACATTCTCGTTGATATCTGTCTACAGTCTCTCGAACTCCTTCATTCCCAGGATCCAGTAATAGTTCGTGCATACGCTTGGCAGCACACAAAACCTTGCTATATTTTACCTGAAATAGCAATGTGTTATAATAGCTAAACAATGTTTTACAAATTCAGTATGATTGTTCATTAAGTGCATTAAACTCTCATTTCATGTGGAAACATAGTTCCTTGAAATCATAGCTAATTACTTGTAAGCTAATTTTTTATATTATAAGAAATATAAACTTCCCTAGATTCATTTTGAAATATTTGATAAGGTTAGAACTCTCCACTTACTTCTAGCACTGAGCCATATGAACCTGTTCCAAGTGTCTTCCCTGTAGGTATCACTTGGTCTAAGAAATACTGTTGCAGCTTGGAATCTTTTCTAAAGGTTCGAGACCACCCTGGTCTTCTAGCCATGATTTAGAGTCCACAAAGAGTATAGCCAGATATCTACTCAGAGCTCCGAAACTTATAAAGCCAGCCGAAAGGGAGTTTGTACAATGTAGTAGGTCCCTCGAAGTCAAATAAACAAGGTACACGCCCACTTATAGTAGTAACGTAATCGACCCTTTACTTTCTTTGCTTGGGAGAGGGCGCGGAGAGTTTGGGGGTTAGTCTGGCGTTGTCGATCTTTTCCTCCCCCGCCCACTAACACAAGGAAAGGTAATGGTCAGCGACGCCAGACCATTGAGAACGCTTTACCAGACGAAAAACCAAGTTGCAGTTTCTAAGTGGAATCCTTTTTGTCGGGAGCTACTGGTCATTTGGACAGTCTGAATGGCTTATGTTGATAATACTGTTCATTGAGGTATTGTAAGAAAATAATTTTGTATTAACAGTCAGCGGTTGTATACTAACCAGCCTATCTACCAATTACTGCTCACGGGAGTAAACTTGAGATCTGGTACTTCGACATTTACCTACATACAAATGTGTGGTGGATTAACGCCCCACCAACACTACTAGAGTACATATAGGTCAATAATAGGTGGCTTATGCTATGCTATGTTCTTTGGCATGCAGATACTTTACTTTGAATAATTATATAGATAAGTTTATTTACTATTATTAATATAGCGTATTTCATGTTATATATTGTTATTACTACACTTCCCGTTTCTCATGCAAAAAAAAATTACAATTTATTTTATGGGCTTGAATGCTACAATTACAGCTGTGTAAAACTAAAGTCTTCTATTCACATGTGCTAGTATACATGTAACATCTATAGCCACACTTCTGATCATCTGACGAACTTCAGCTTCTTCCTATTTAGCAATACTAACTCACACAATAGTCTTACCTTACCCTGTTCAAGATTAGCACTGAAACATAGTACAATATAAAGGTATCACCACTGACAGTTCAACCTCAGTTGACCCCTGAAGAGGACTTATGCAATAAGTCAAAACGTGGGGTTAAGTTGTATTTAACATATTGGCTGTTAGAGCGAGACAATTTGCTATTATTATAAAGGGACAGTAAGAAGAGTTGCATTAAATGCTAGAATAAAGACTAATCCTGGAGAGCTCAGGATCCAACCATGTATATGACTAACTTGGAGACACAGTACAACAATAAAACTGACCAAAATATAGAGTATAATAGTGAACCTGCATAAATATATCATTATGTTACTATAGTGTATGAAAGTGGTAGATGCTACAGATATTAGTTGGTATTATATAACAGAGTCTAAGACTACACGGCTAATCTTCATTGCTTTGATCATCTTTTTCGCTACAAGGTACATAGATTCAAAATACAAGTATGAGCTGGGATTTGTATTGAGAAATAGGGTGGCATTAAGTACATTTTGAACCAAATTTGCTAAGGGGAATAAATCAACTTCACTTCCCTCTCTCTCTCACCTCCCTCAATCCTCATCCTTCTCCCAATACTCCCTTAACTTTCCTTCCTTACTTATAATACAGTGACAGGAAAGGGGTTATGGAATGCAGTGTGTGTGTGTGTGTGTGTGTGTGTGTGTGTGTGTGTGTGTGTGTGTGTGTGTGTGTGTGTGTGCAGAGCTGTTTCAGCCATTACCATAGAACATGTGTATGCTTATATTTTCATATTTAACCTTTAGTTTCAACCATTTTCAAATGATCTTTTATATATTATTTCATAAACCCAACATAAAGCAGGCGATTAATTGCCAATTTTTCCACTACATTGTGAAGCTTTTAATAATTACCAGTACTCTTGCAAAAAACATTATTTGTTGCAGTTGCTTCTTTTTGTCCAACTAATGGCATATAATATGCAGCAAAAAAAGGATACATATAATCAAATAATAAGTATTAAGAATTAAAAAGCCAATAGCAACAAAATTAGCAGCACAAGTGTCAATGAACTAAAATAATAAGGGGAAAAAATTACAAAACAAGAAAACATACTGCACGTCATTGGGGCTTTCTGAATTTAAAAAATGATTTATCTGAAACATAGTCATAATCTCCAGGTGTTGAAGCACCTCTTTGAGTAGCGTATGCCATATTAGGTTTCGTACGTACATCATCATCCATTTCTGTCTTCACAGGAAGAACTAAGCCTGTTGATGAGGGTGTGGTTTTCATGTAACCGTCATTATCATGATCAGGAGAGTCCACACGTTTTTCAGTCTTTCTGCGAGTAATAACTGAGATATCCACATAACCATCTTTACCCTCAACCTCTTCTGTTCCTTTTGACTCATCAGAGTCTTTAGACTGTGGTGATTTTTTGTTTTCCACTGCCTCGATTTGTGCCTTTGAGTTGACAATTTCTTCTTGTGTTGGAACTAAGCTCTGCTTCTTAGCTTTCCCGTCGGTTGATCTCACTAATTCATCTAAATTTGCTGACTCTCTTGAGCGAAATACCTTGCCAATATTAGCTTTGAGCTTTTCACCAAAGGTAGTTTTAGGAGTACCAGTCTCTATTGTAGAAGTGGCTTTTCCCTCATCAGGTTTAGTAGTGATTTGCTTTGAATCTTTAACAACTGAACTTTCCTCAGAAGTCTCAGCATTTGCTGATCCACCAGACAAATAACTGAACCGATTCGCCGACTTGGCAGGTGCGATTTGACCATCCAGTCCACCAATCAAGCTCTGAATGTTGGCAGAAGGCTTAGGTTTGTTCCTGCTGGGAGATGTGGAGGTTTCTGCTGTTGCTATTATCCCGTGCTCCATTTCTTGTTGAGGGTTTAATTCAGCTACAACACTGTAATGTTTGCTTGTCTGCTGTTCAAGTTTCACTGTCTTCTTTTCCATGCTACTGGGTTGTTCCGGTTTTGTATTTACTGCCTCTGAAGAGATTTCTAATTTCTTACTATCTTCTTCAGCTGAAACTTTTGCTTGAACATTAGTTACATCAACATCTGCTCCAACATTTTCCACTACAGTGTCTTCTGTAGTATCTTTTGCTGCATCTTTCTTTGCTTTGTCTTTTTTCTTGGGACTCTTAGACTTGGTACTTTTGTCTTTCAGCATCTTTTTTTGTTTTTTATCTAGTTTTTTTTGCTTAGACTTCTTTTCTGGCTTCACTTTTTTGCCAGAAACCTCATCAGATTGTGTTGCCTCATGAATCATTTGTTCACTTTCGCTCTCTTGACCAGTAACTATGACTTCTGTATCATTGCCCACTTGCTCTTGGGTTTCAGTAGGTTTAAAAGAAGGAAGGTGTGAAAGTGATAGAATTGTTCCATTAGTTTCGTGCTCTTCATAGATATTTTCAATAGAACCGTGCACTTTAGACAGTCTTCCAGGTGTGTCTTGTTGTATGCCTTCTGTGTCACAATCTTCATAAATATTATGATCTTTCTTGTGCAGTGATAATGTCCTTGCTGCCTTCTTATCACTCCCAATTAAATCATAATCATTTTCATAGGGGTCGTCTTGTTTAGCCGCAGCCTCCCTTTTGGCGGACTTCTTTGCTCTTTCATTGCGATCATTTCCAGCTGGCTTCCAGAAATAGAGGGAACCATTAATTAGAGTCAGTCGAGTGTGTAGCCGTGACCGTATGCTAGTGCCGCCTCCGCTTTCAACATCTTCACGTTGTTCCTTTCTGCTCTGTCTGGGGTCAATGAAATATCGGTTGAACCACTTGGGTCTACAGTCGGGGCGCTGGGCCATCTTTATCTGCACTTTGCGCATTACAATTGCAGCCACTACTACCACCAATATTAACAGAACCACCAGAATGACAGATAGCGCAATCACTGCTTTCTCAAATACGGATATTGGAAGTTCTGTGATACAAAAAATAAATGAATATAATATTTACTGTTATTTGCTTAGCTTGCAGGACAAAAATGCAATGTTATTATCAAGAAGTTTAAGAGTAACAAACTTAGTTTTTGAAATTCTGTAGTATAATATTTCTCTCATTTTTGTGAGTTAAATTAGTAAACAAATAAGCTTTTCTGTTACTTCAGTACATATAGACACATAGCTATACTGAAAAATCCTCTAATATTTTTCTAGTGAGTGTGTCACTGAATGCAACTTACTCTCATCACAGTTCTGTCCAATCATATTATCAGCACATCTTCTCTGAAAACTTATGTCTAGTGCAAATTGTCCATCCAAGTCAGTGTATCGCCTGGGAGATGTGTAGCTATCCATTCCTAAAGATGTCAAATTCACTACTATTGTGTAGTTTTCTGTCTTGTTCCAGTTCCTGTATGTTATCTCAGCAAACATCCCCTACAGTGAAATAAAAATGTATGCATTAACAACTTGTGATTGAGCAGAATTTACAGAATTCAATTTATAGTTTAATTTAATTTTAGTCACTGAAGATTTTATATGAGCTCTACCACAGTTCAGGTCCGGGCGTTTTATTAAGTAACCTATTCCGTGAAGTCATAGCTTCCAGGAATACCATAATTCCCTACAACATTGCACAATGTAATTTGATAGACCTCATAAACATATCTATATGAAATGATATGCCAAATATTTTTATTGATTCGTGAAACTCGATACTTGACCATTGCTGAGGTATGTTAAAAAAAATATAAATTTTTTTCAGCTTTGCAGCTAGTTACTATGTTTTGGAGTATTTTTAGCACAGTGTCACAAGACTGGGTATTGCTAGCAGCTAACACAACACCAGTGCAGAATAAATCTTCAGAAATGTTCCTTCAATGCTAGTATTATATTTATTCTCTTTATGATAACCAATAATACCCAGCACACTCATAACTGAAGAAGAATGAAGAATTTTGGCCTCATGTGGTGCTCATTTTATCACTAACTAATCTTTGGGTGCTATACGTAGAATTTTTTTTGTACAAGTCCATAATGTGGTTTGATTTTAAACAATGACTTACCATTGTGTTTTCTGGTAATTTTATCACATAAGGGTTTTCTCTATCTTCAAGCATCTTTTCAGTTCCAATACTGAAGTGCTTCATACACATTCCTGAAGTGGCTTGGTTTGCAATAGTGGACTTGCTGGCATTAGTAGCTGTCTCTAGGAGAGTAATTCCTTCCAGAATGATAGTGTCATTACAGTACTCTTCAAGAGTTGAGTAATGATAGAAAAATGTGGACATTTCAAAGTTTCCACAGAATACCAAAGGCTACAATAAACGTGTGTAAAATCAATGTTTGTTATCAAACTAAATTCTACCTCTTCACTCACCAAACAAAGAAACAAAAATGACACTTCCCTTGTATATTTGTTTAACTTCATCGTGCTGTTGCAGATACTTTAGCACACCCTTCAGAAGCTCTGCTTTTATAGGTTTCGTGCTAGCCAAAATATAATAGCTCGCGAATTTTTTCAACGAAAAAATTAACCCCCACACACGAAGTAGACCAGCAAATATCCCTTAACGTGCATGCACAAAAAGGATACTGACAATTAACCCTGTGATTACAGGATGAACTCACTCACAACATAAGACCTTTACAGGGCCCTTTTTTTTTTTTCTGTTTTTTTTTCTTTCTTTCATTTTTTTTTTTTTAGGTCTGTTTTTGAGAAAACGCGTCGCACAGTCATGCAGCTCCTATTGCCACGTCGTGCGAGAAAATAATTTCTTGCTTCCCGCGGTAGTTTTGCTTTATGCTGCGCAGTTAACCGAGTACTGGAAATGGAGATTCGATATATCGGTGAGTTACTCTGGCCTGTTTGGCTTCTACTCTTATGTATACAGCGTTTACATGTACCGTCTACTTGCTTGAGCTATATAAATACCTGATTAGAACAGACAGTATATTATTCTTTTGGTCCCTTTTTGTACTTAATTTTCACTGCAGTTGTTGTTGAGGATCCCAGGGGTAAGTGTCTTTGTAACTCTGGTAACACTGTTAAGAGAATCCAACAAGCTCTACACAGTTATCTTTTGTTGTTGTTGTTGTCAAAGTTGTAGTTGTTGTTGAACCAGAACACTTTTGTTAGCTTCATCATTTTTTGGTTGTTGTATTTCAGTTGGTACTGCAAAATTTTATTAATCTTGTCATATTCACAGCACATAGCTACTTCCATTCCAAAAAACAAATTATCAATACACTATACGTATATTAAGTGAACATTAAAATATCAAGTTATTTTTTTTTGTTGTTATAGTTGTTATTTTTTTACACACATTCATAGAGATTGTTGCTATTGTCCATATTTGTTGGAGATTTAGGAGAATTAGTCGTGGTGACATGGGGAGTGGCATAGGCCAAATTTTGCATCAGATTGATGCTGGCATCCCCACTGTGGCTTAGGGGAGCATCAACAGGTACATAGCCATATCCTGAGCTGTCCTCTAGATCTGCAGAGCCTCCCCTTCTACCTGCAATATCTTTAGGGTCAACATACCCATCTCCGCCAACCACAACATTTTCTCCTGGTTTTGGCTTTGGCTTGACTATTACTGAATCGTATACGTTTTGGCTGTTAATGTCATCACTAGTAATTTTGCTCACTGGAGGCATCATTGGTTTCTTTGTTACACTTTCCTTGTACTTGGCCATTTCAGAAGGATCAGGTGCACTTATTTTTTTGGACAATGGTGCTTTTTTAGAATCCATTTTTACTGTCCTTTGAGTTGATGATGTCTCTTTAAATGATTCACTACCCCATGCTGTAGGTGAAAGTGGGATATTACCACGAGTAGAAGGAGACTTCTGTTTACTGTGTGACGAAGATCTTTCCTGTATATTTCGCGGATCCTTTGGAGCTGCATTATCCTTTACTTTTCTCTGCAATTCATCTCGCAAATCAGATGAAGCTTTCTTCATTATTTTGGTGTGGGCTTTGGTCCTTTTACTCGATGATTTTGGAAATTCCTGTATTGATGAATCTGACCGTTGTGTGGAAATATTCATAAGTTCTTTTCCTTCAACTGATTTCCTAAGACTTCCTGGACTCCTGAAACTGCTAATTTTACTAGTCCTGGAGAGTTTGCTACTCTTCTTGTCATCCTGCCAAGCTGTTATCACAGTAGATGTACTTTCTGTACTACAAGTACTTAAGTCAGAAAAATTGGGATTATGTTCAAATATCGCTCCAATTTTTTTTACAGCAGCTCCTTCTTCCTTTGCAGGCACACCATGTGAATCTGAAAATGATTTACCATCAGCTAATTGTCTTCCATCATGATCAGCTGACACGTTTGATACCACAAAACAATCATCTGCCTTTGATCTCATTCTCTTTCCTTTCACCACGTTTGTTTTGTCAGAGGAATGGTTTCTTTCTTCTGCTGTATCACCACATGTGGCACTAATTTTGGAATTGTCCTCCTTTGTAGCTGATGTAGTTGTGGTTGAACTAGATTGAGCTATCTTTGAATCTTCATTTGATCTTTCAACCTCATTTACCTTAACAGGAGGAAGCGATATAATATCCAAATAGAATTGATTCTGGGTGTCTTCACAGACATCGCCCTCCGCTTTGATTGCTCTTCGTTCTTCTTTAATTATATCGCACTCTTCTTCCATTTTTTTCTTTATTTGTTTGTCACCTCCTACACTGGCATTAATTTCACTTTCAGCATTGCTTTGTGGAGAAATATCTACGCCCACTTCAAACTTCTTGATTGCGATCTTTGAAGGTTTACTTGAATCGTTTAGTTCTTCTACTTCATCAACAACATCTGCTGCAAAAACCTCTTCCTCGTTTGCTGCATGTACGTATGCAGGTGTCATAGACGAGGTTTCCATAGCAGAGTAGTATTCATAATCATTATTGATTTTTGATTTTGTATTCCTCATTTCATTGGCAGGGTCATCAGCCACGCCTGTCAATTTAATCTCTTCTTTGCCAGCTTTAAGATCCTTGTGGCGAACTTCTTTCTTAGATTTTTTCCAAAAAAATACTTGTCCGTTGATTAACGTTAGATGTGTTTGCGACCGCGGTCTCGGATTACCCGGAAGTGAATCTGCTTTGTCCGTCATGGTTTCATTTGGGTTGACAAAGTACTTGTTGTACTCCTTAGGAATAAAATCTTTCTTTGATGCATACTTTTTCATGCAGCATATAGCAACTGCCATTGCAAAGATGATTATAACAAGTAACCCCACCAATGCACCTAAAGAGGCAATTAGGTACACAGCCATGGGAGTTAGGAGAGATTGACTTTTTTCTCCTTGCGACAAAGTGAATGAAGATGAAGGCTGGACAAGGAGTGTTGTTGAATTGTAAAGCGACAATAGCATTGCAGCTGATAAATTCTTCTGATCAGCCGAAGGCATGGATGAGGCCATTGATTCTAATTGGACCAATTGACTCTGTGATATAGTAACACTAGAGGTATTGATTTGGTCCATAAATGCAGAAGTTGGTGTAATGAGTGGACTCAAATTCTTCTCTGGATCAAGTATAGTTAATTTTGACAGACCAGACTGTGAAGATATTCTTGTAACTGCTACACTTAACTGACTCGTGGCCACTGATGTTGATCTTGATATTAAATCATTTGATTTCTGTGATAGAATTTGACAAGTACACATCAATCCATCAAAATTTCCAGTAGTAAGAGATGAAAGTGAAGAGCTGGTAGCAGTATTTGGTACTATTGATGACTGGGTTACTGTGAGGTAAGTATTAGAAATGTCTGGATCGCTGGACTGACCAATATGTTTCTCTATGTAACTGGTGGAAGTCATGTCATGGGTTAGTGTTTGCAGAGTTACTTCATCTGAATGAGACTGAGATGACACTTCATCTATAACTGTAGGTGCAGCCATATCATCTAACGTAGGTGAAATCATTCTTGAGGAAAGAGGCAGATTCATCTTTGATGAAGTAGACAGAATCACTATATCTGAAGGCAAGAAAACCTTGTTTGTAAGTCGAGATTGGTCCACATCTAGAGAAGGAGATACAGTCACCTTATCGGAAGGCAAGAAAACCTCATTCGTGAATAAAGACTGTTTCGTATCCAGTGAAGGGGATAAAGCCACCTTATCGGAAGGCAAGAAAACCTCATTCGTGAATAAAGACTGTTTCGTATCCAGTGAAGGGGATAAAGTCACCTTATCGGAAGGCAAGAAAACCTCATTCGTGAATAAAGACTGTTTCGTATCCAGTGAAGGGGATAAAGTCACCTTATCGGAAGGCAAGATAACCTCATTCGTGAATAAAGACTGTTTCGTATCCAGTGAAGGGGATAAAGTCACCTTATCGGAAGGCAAGATAACCTCATTCGTGAATAAAGACTGTTTCGTATCCAGTGAAGGGGATACAGTCACCTTATCGGAAGGCAAGAAAACCTCATTCGTGAATAAAGACTGTTTCGTATCCAGTGAAGGGGATGAAGTCACCTTATCGGAAGGCAAGAAAACCTCATTCGTGAATAAAGACTGTTTCGTATCCAGTGAAGGGGATAAAGTCACCTTATCGGAAGGCAAGATAACCTCATTCGTGAATAAAGACTGTTTCGTATCCAGTGAAGGGGATACAGTCACCTTATCGGAAGGCAAGAAAACCTCATTCGTGAATAAAGACTGTTTCGTATCCAGTGAAGGGGATGAAGTCACCTTATCGGAAGGCAAGAAAACCTCATTCGTGAATAAAGACTGTTTCGTATCCAGTGAAGGGGATAAAGTCACCTTATCGGAAGGCAAGATAACCTCATTCGTGAATAAAGACTGTTTCGTATCCAGTGAAGGGGATAAAGTCATTTTTTCCGAAGGCAAGAAAACCTCATTTGTATACAGAGAGAAATTCACATCCAGAGAAAGAGATAGAATTACCTGGTCAGAAAGCAAGGAAATTTCATCTTTAATTAAAGATGGATTCATCTCCAGTGAAGGAGATAAAATTACCTCATCAGAAGGCAAGATAATCTCATATGTATGTAGAGACGGATTCACCTCCTGTGAAGGTGAAAGTGGTACTTCAGCAAATGAAGTAGACACTAATTCATTCTTTGACATAAATAATGTCACTTCTTCCGTTAAAGTAGGCGACGTCTGCTCACAAAATGGCTTCATCACTAAAAATCATAAATTGAAAGTGATTTTTTTAGAATGAAGAAATGCATTTGGTATCGTCAATTACAATTGATCTCTGATGAGCTTAAAATAATAGTACCAAGTAACTAAAATAAATGTACAACAGCCTATTTAGCTTCTGTCAAAAATTATGAGAACTTTGTGTTATGTAAAAAAATTATAGTGATGCTGTTGAGATATAGTCAGTTATATATATTTTTAATTCAGTTTAAAATAGCATCTTTTATGGTAGTATAGATTTATGGCTATACAAAAAAAAAAGTTTGTTTGATTTTTTAACATAAATACATAAAATAGTAAATTACATGCGCAACCCCCTCCCCTCCCTCCCTCCCCTGCCCTCCATGATACTGTATCTTTAATGACTGTATGAAAACCCTCACCTGGTGTGTCACAGTTGTCTCCAGTGAAGGACATTGCACATGTAATTTTATAACTCAAGTGCAATGCAAACATATTGGACTCATGTATGTAGCGTTGTCTTGGTGAGTAGTTGGTATTAACTGGCTGAGTCATCAAATCAATAGCTATTGAGTAGACCTCCTGACTGCTCTCATTTGCAAACATAATGTCCGCAAACAAATACTGTAAGTAGAAAGGGAAAGAGATAACAGAAGAAGTTTTTTTTTCATTTGGACAAGTTAGTCAAGTGTTAATGCTTATGGTATTAAAATTTGATTAATAATATCTTTACTATTCTAAAGTTAATAATCAAGCAACATTATTATGTTTGCTCCCATATACAACTTTTAAATTTCCCTCTCTATTTCCTTCTACATGTAAAAATGAAGATTTAAGTGATGATGTGATAATATCATTTAAACATATTCAAAACTACAAAGATGTACCAAATTATTATTGTTTTATGAACATACACAGATCAAACTATGTTGGACATAAAAGATAAAAATTAAATACTGACCGCGTCATCTGTTGATGAATAGTTAATTGCAACAGGATTCATCATATTAAGATTTCTGTCAAAACCTATCTGGTAAAAATTCCAGCAGGTCTCATCCAACGGTTCACTAATACCGCTAGAAATATTTGAGGAAATTGCATCATTCACTATCGAGATATCTTGGAACTTCAATTCATTGTCACATATCCCCTGGGGAACTTCATAGTTGTACACAAATACTTCAAGCTGGTAGTGGCTATCTCCATAAATCAGTGGCTGCAAAAAGAAGAAAAAAATCTGTTGAACGAGTAGAAATATTTATTTATTTTATATTTAATTATATATTTTTTTGGCTGCAGACTACTTACTGTCCAGAATATGATTCAATCTTTACCTTTTATAACCCGATAATGATATAAACTGCAAATCTCTTTAATTTTTTTTTTCCAACATCTAACCAGGTTTGTAGCTAGAAAAATGAACAGGGAGGTTATAATTTTAATTTTTATGGACCTCTAAAATTTGCCATTAAAAGGTAAATTAACCCTAACTTGAATGTCACATGATGTACTTTATTGGATGTAATGTGGCAATTAGTCTAATACTTAAACCATGTCAATAATCGTTTTATTATGTAAATGCAGGAGAGCCAAAAATGAAAATTGATTATTGGCACTTGATATCCTGCATATAATTATATACTCCATTACTTAACTACTCATCTGAAAAGTGGACCTTTATGTGACAGCACTACTTCAAAATGGAAGGGGGAGGGTCCACAACGTATCACACTCCAATTTACTCTCATGAAAAAAACTTATTTTTTAAGAAAAAATATAACTTAATATCAACTAAGCTTATTAACAGTTTCCCAATACAATTCAATGCTGACATCTGTTAAATCTGCATAGAGTGTCCCCCCCCCCACCACCACCACCCCCACCACCCCGCTCACTTCCATCACCCCTGTGTAAGAGGGCGATGAGGAAGTTTCTTGTGAACCTAGAGAACCCTCTTCCTATGCCCATTTGGTTTATTTTATCATTGTTGATGCACTAGCAAATTCCATACTCAGACCCATAAGGCAGGCACTGACGCATGAGGAGTCATTAATGAGGTGCATCCTTAATGCAGCACATTCCACTCCTCCTCCTCCATTTCAGGACACACAAGCAAAGAGCTATTACTGTGATTTAAGCATTTGTGAAGTATACAGATACGTATCTGGTATATAAATTACATTGAATAATTAGCTACTATATATTTATTCTTTATTCTCAGCTGAATTATCACTTGAGAATATCTCAACAAATTTGGTCTGCTGCCGCTGTATATTAGCTATGGTTACCTAAAAAAAAAGAAACAAGACCAAAAAAAAACAAAAAAACAAAAGGAATAAAAAAAAAACACCCTAGTTCATTTAAAGCAGTTAAAGCATGTAATATAATTATAATAATAAAGGCAGCTATATACAATATATCTAGCTACGTTTCATACATTAGCTAAATACGCCAGAGAACTTGTTTCTGCCCAACTACGACGACAGAGTATTATTATCGTTGTAACATATTCAAACGTTCTACAGCATTAATCTGATTATAGCTCACCAGTAAGTTCAACACGAGTAAAGATACCGGCTGAGTCATCTTCTAACGGTGAACTAGCGACATTAGCTGCGCGCTCTACATAGCCTCCTATGACCACACCTCCAAACGTTCGCGACACACAGATAGCGCGCGTCCAAAGTTCTGTTTTGGCGATTTCGTTATGGTAGGCATTAGCAAAGAATATGCTGAAGTCTTATTGAACTAGAGAGCTTTATAGAGTATTATATATATATTGCCAGACTCCTTATTGAAATATATGAGCCAAGTTAGTATTTGGTTCAAACTAAAATGTCATTTACATACGCTAAGGCTTAAAAATTAACTTCACTTAAGTCTTTGTTTTGTCTGATTTCTTAATGTCAACCGTAGCCAGAAAAACGAGGTGGGAAGAAAGCAGACTAAAACGTACGCAGCCTGCACGCACTTTTTATCTCACGGTTAAATTAAATATATTGCGGAATTGGTGAGCCCCACCCTCCCAACCTCTATAGCTCGAGAAGCCCCACCCCCCAACCTCTACTCTAGCTCGAGAAGCTGAGACAGCAAAAATAGCACTCCCCTCCTAGACACGCCTTCTACAAGCAGCTGCTTGCCTAGCACGTTGTCTTGCTTTCTTCCACTGTATGTACGGTTGCCACCAGAACTGTGGCGGGACTACTTTGAATGTTCGGACTACTGGATCAGCCGCTACCAGTAGCGAAGGATCTTCCCAGCCCTGATGGGAAGTGGGAACTGGTAGAGGTCATCGGTAAGTTGGGTGTTGAAAGCGTTCTTGGTCTTTTGGCGCACTTTCTTACTATTTCGCTGTCTCCCCCAGAGGTATTGGATTGGGGTCAGGTGTGTATCCAAAGACAGGAAGCTATAGTAACGTTTGTAGATAGCTAATATACTAGCCATGTATATGTGTGTGTGTGAGTCATTGCTATGGATTCTACTTGTGCCTTTTACTACCAAGTCTGTAGCATGACTTAGATTTATCATAGTACATTAATAGAAATATTATAGTAATATTATTCAGCAATTGAACACAGTACATTCGTAGGTCTGCACTGTAAGAAAAGCCTTGCCTAGAATTGGCCGCACTTGACTTCATGAATGCCAGCCTGTTAATTTAATTGATGATTGAACTTATACAAGATTGTACTTAGGTGCTCTCTCAAGGAGCAATTAGGTAAAGGACATATTACACATAGCTACGTTAGCTTTTAGAATTTATTTTAAGGCTAAAAATTTTGAATTGTAGATATTGAATCTGACTAGCAAGGGCTAGAAACAGTTAAAATAGCTAGTAAATGGTTATGTCCCTTTACCTAACATTGATTGGGTCATGTGACGATATCTACTAGCTCACATGACCCGTACTGATCATTAGTGAAAGAAGTTCAGGATTTGATTCACAAGAAGCTGGTATTTGGGATCCTCCATTAATTAATTAAGACTTGACATGCAATTAAAAAAGCCATACTTAAAAATTCTATTATTATATTTTGGTTAGAGAATCTAAAAAAAGAGGAGGATCAATAAGCCTGTGTATTCCTTAGATGGTTTGATCCGTAGACCTTCTTCAGCTAAGCATTTGGTATGCTAAAGCTGATACATTCACTTCAATAAAATGCATAGCAGTGAACCTAATGAGAATGTGAGTCACCAGTACCATGTTATAGGGTAGTGAGTGTCAGAGGATGCATGGCTGCATGATTTAGTTTTCTTACTAAGTAGTAATTCTTAACTAAAGAAGCAGTCTTAGCACATGAGATTTAGTAACCCAACAGCAGTGCACATTTCTACGGCAGCACTAGTAGTTTGCACAGAGTTTTGGTAATGATGGGGCCCATTTCGAGGACAAATAGTAAATAGGTGATCTGGGGGATGAAGACGCACTAGGGGACACTCGGAGCTTATGGTCCCCTTGTGTGCTCACTCCTCACATGCAAAACACATATCTACAGACATACTCTCGTTCAAACACGCACAAGCATGCACACACTCACTGTTGTATTATTGTCCAGGTGAAGGTAACTATGGTGAAGTATATAAAGCCAAGTCTCTCACTGGAGGTGAGCAACTGATAGAGTTGGTAAAGAAACAGTAAGAGAAATATCTTGAATTCAGTGTTGTACATCTCTAAAGTTAGTAGTGTGTAACAACTATCAATAATATAGCAAATTTTCTCAGTTCTAACATTCAATATTGTGTCAATTAAAACTTAACCCGACATTTTGACTTCTTGACCGAAGTCCTCTTCAGGATCAAGAAGTCGAAACATCGGGTTAAATTTTAATTGACATAATATTGGCTGTTTGAACCGAGAAAATTTGCTATTATTATAATTATTTCAGCTGAGAATGACTGAACTCGAGTATCAAGTAATTCATAAATAAAATAATTGTCATTATTGTTTGTCTTTGTCTCTCCAGGAGACATGGCGGCTGTGAAGATAATGGATGCTGTGCTGGACAAGGAAGAAGACATTAAGGCGGAGCTTAACGTCTTCACGAACCACGCCCACCACCCTAACATTGTGGACTTTCATGGAGCTTTTCTGAAAAAGATGGCTTTAGCAGATGACCAGCTCTGGATAGTCATGGAGGTAAGCCTGGTTCAATTTATAGGAGGGGGGAGGAGCTACTTCCCAGCTCTTCCCCGCCCCCCCCCACCCCACCCCCTTAAGCTTCTCACTAGTATTTGCATGCTGTGTGATCAGTAATTAGCCCTCAGCGCGCATGTGTGAGATGGTTATAGTAGTCATCCTGTCTTTTTGTCTGTCTGTCTGTCATGCTCTGATTTTGGAGATTACTGACCATAGCCCGTTGATTAGGTGTGAACTTACTCCGAACGAGTCATTGGAGACCTTTCATTAAATGCTACGTTGTTTATTTTTTGGGCTCATTTTTGAGAAAACACGAAGCTTTCAGTTCTGCACAGGTAGTAGCTTTTGTCGGTAACATCCCCTTACGTCACGTCATAACACATGAGCAAATAGTATCTTGCTGCCTGTGGTAGTTTTGCTTTATGCTTGAAAGTTAACGGAGTGCTGAAAGTGGAGTTTAGCATTGAAAATATAAACGGGTGAGTGTCTCTGGCCTGTTCGCTGCTTCTCTTATGAAGACAGTGTTAACACGTACTGTTCACATTGTTCGAGCTATATTGATGCATGAACCAATAATAAATTATTGTTTTGTTGTGCGATGATTTCGTAATAGCTAAAAATATGGTACATGCAGTACATTTCAAAACATGCAATTAAGAATTGAAAAACTAGTGTGGTGCAAGTTTTACAGTTGATGGAATATTGCTTTTTCAAAATAGGCAATTTTGTTCTGTGGCATACCATTTTGTGGTACGTGATGTATCCTGTTTGATACATGCATTATAAGTGATTATGCATTAAACATGTATAGTGGCACTGAGGGTTCGCACCTTTGGTGATTCATTAAGAGTGAACCCATCATTACGACATGTAGCTCATAATTTCAAGGTATTGACTCCCAATTAAGAACTGTACTGAATACTGCGTGCAGAGATATTTAGGCTCAATAAGAATCTGAAACAGGAGAATCCTACCAGGAGTTAAAGCAAGGGGAGTTATAATTAGTCAATTAGTTCAGGGTACATAGTTGGGTGTGTGTGTGTGTGTGGTCAAGTAGTACCTCCGTGCAGTTGGGGACAGGCAACGTACATGTACGGCTAAAACTACTCACGCCTGTTTGGAATCTCGTGTATTAAGTCCAGGACATCTTGCGGTGATGTCACTCAATGTATGCCAACTTGTTCCCTTGCAGAGAAATTTGCAAATCTCTCAGGGCAGACATTTTGCACATAGAGCAAGGAAAGCTAAGGAAAGAGCTAATAATAGGACAAGGTCCGACACAGGTGTGTTGCTGAGAGGGAAAGACCAGCGAGTGAGGAGGGCGTGGCACAGAGTGACGTGTGTGGGAGATGGTTCCAGCAGTGGTGGTGAAGCAGAGTCTAGGAACAACCAAGAGAAGGCTACAGAGTATGGTGCAGCTGGAGGTGCTTCAGGCTCTCTGGCATTAGATGTAGGGGGTGTGGCAGAACTTTCAGAAGGCAGAGCAATCTCAAGAGACACCAGTGTTGTGATGGACTCAGCAAGCCAGCGCAGGAACAGTGAGGTTCTCTTCAATATCTGATGTGTGAGAGATGGTTTATAAGTGTAGGAGGTCTAGGTATCCACAAAAAGAAGATCCACAATGGTAGTATGTAGTTGACCTTGTTCCTTCCTGCAGGAGGACCAATGGACAGTGGTATAACTATACCAGGACCAGGGGTGTGTGTGTGTGTGTGTGCGTTTGTGTGTGTGTGCATTTGTGTGTGTGTGTGTGTGTGTGTCACAAACAGTTCATTAAACTCACTGACTCAACACTCATGTAGTCTCATATTTTCATTATTTTTCAATATCACAAATTGTATTTCCGCACACTACCTCATAATGCTTATCAACCCCTGTTCATTTGACAAGGTAATATCATAGCATCCATGGCAACCTGCGAAACTTCTTAGTAACGACTACCATAGGTTTCACTATAACTAAATGTTTTTTATCTTGACTAAAATGATATACTTTCCCCTTCTTCACAAAGTCAGCGGCCATTCAAGTGAGGATTGATATGAATGGTTTCTGTCACACATGCAAGTCCTGGCCTCCTGGAAAAGCATTGAATTACACATTCCGTGGGTCTTTGTTGTTACTGACTAATAATTAAACTCAAGGGGGAGGAGAGGAATGTTTAGAACACTTGCATATTTCTGTCATAAGGACATATTGAATTATATTACCTTCAGAGGTTGCTTTCGTACAACAGTATTCCTGGAAATGGAATTGTCATTGTATGAGTTACTGGGGAGAGTTTAAAAGCATTTCCTGAAATTGCCCTCTTTTTTTTTTCTGGAGAAACTGGAGGTGTGGCAATACCAGTAGTTTGATAGCTTCTAGCAATCAACACCTCCATCTGGGGACTCTCACAGATTCCTGGACAGAAAGAGAGTGGTTTTAGCCAATTTATGGAATAATAAGGTTGTGCTAAATATAGCACAAACACATTGTCTTCAAGGAACTTATTCCCTAAACAAAACTTGAAATACATAATTTAGAAAGGTTCAAGGTGTGAAGTGCACTAGAAGCACTGTGTGTACTTTGGATCTCACTTGAGCACTGAACTTCCCATCAGTAAAAGTTGGTTCATAGCTTGCATTGTAATGAAATTTTGGTGATTATTTTTTAGAAGGTGTAAAATATTTACATGATACTTACAAGCAATAGAAATCATAAACTAATCCTAGATTGCCAGGTAAAGAAAAAATAATTTTTTATTAATTAATTAATTTATTTATTTATTTATTTATTCCTTATTTAACTTTTTTTCTTGAATGAGGTATACAAGATAAAAGTTTACACTACCAGCAAGATCTCCGTCACATCATTGCTGCTAGTGTGTGTTTACAATGATGTAGGGCAAACCTGTGGAGTGCATTTGTTGTAAACAGCTGTAGTCATAGCAATGAATATCCATGTGGGTGGTCGTGAATTCCATTATGACCATTATCTTTGCAGTATCACACAATTCAACTGTGACTTGTTCATGTGAATTTATTTAAAATAAACAACAGCAACTAACAGTGGTACACTGGGTCAGTTGGTATCGAGGCTATTTATATAATCAGTGTGTTGATGATTGTATGCCACACTTGTAACTTGTAATTCCGCTGCCGTCCTACGGTCACACGGTCCCTATAGGGAAGGGACTTCAAGCATCATGCTAGTTCCTCAGCATCACTGTCCATCACTACGACATCTGTGGACTGCTAATCCTCCACGACTGCCAAACCATCTGTTGCAGGAGATGCACTTCACCGCTCCTTTCTGCTGGCTGAGTGGCCTCTTTACATGCACACACACACACACACACACACACACTCAATTGTGGTTCACTAGCACAATAAATAAGCACTTCCTTCAGGTCGATTCCTGCTGCTATCCAGTATGTCTCATACATACGTGTGTGTGTGTGTGTGTGTGTGTGTGTGTGTATCTGCCTAGAGAAATAAGAAGTGCAATTAACTTACTTTCGGTTGGTGAGCGTGGTTGAGAGAAGGAGGGGAGGGGGGGGGGGGGGGGGGGTTGGTGATGGATGATGATGTCCATGTGGAAACATATTCACTAGCTTTCTCTCTGTTTTTGTTTGTTTGTTTTTGTTTGTTTGTTGTTGTTGTTGTTGTTTTGTCTGTTTATATGTGTCTCTCAGTATTGCCTCGGAGGATCTGTGACTGATCTGGCTAAGTCCATGAAGGAAAGGGGCGGAGTCATCAATGAAGATGTGATAGGCTACATTTTGCGCGAGGTTCTAGTGGGTGTGGTCTACCTTCACTCCAACTGCATCCTCCACAGGGACGTGAAGGGACAGAACGTGCTATTAACCAACACAGGCAGGGTCAAACTCATAGACTTCGGTGAGGATTTTAAAACTAATTACAGGGTAGAAAAAGTGTGTGTGTGTGGGGGGGGGGGGGGGGGGGGGGGCTGTGTTGTTGTTGTACTTGCTGTCCTTGGCTCAGAGCCTGTAGGTCCAGAGGTCAAGCCCCACTCTAGCAACTTTCCATCAGGTTTTTCTTTCTCTGCCTCCCACCAGCCCCACCAGTCCACCCACCAGTCCACCCACCAGCCCCACCAGCCCCACCAGTCCATCCACCAGCCCCACCAGTCCACCCAGCTGTGATTGGGGACCTGGCATTTGCTGGGGTGCAAATTCAAGGCCTTTTCTCATGAAACAGCAATGATCCAGGTGGGACTTCAGGTGCCCACACCACTTGCTGTGAGGAAAGGTCTGTTCCCCTGGAAGTTACTAGCCCTACTCACCTACTCCAGGAGCTTAGCCACACCCCCTCCCCACCGCACTGCGAAGTCAATGTTGCTTAACCCAAAATTATCCCTTTAATTTCTTAAAATAGAGGTGTGTGTTATTTTAATATTATTAATTGGTGAGCGAGCGAGACACTATCAGGGGTAACTCAATTGTTTATATATATATATTTGGACGTATGTACGTCATTTTTGTACTTTGACCCAGGCGTTTTTGTGTTACAACAGAATCCTCTGGTTTATCGATCATTATCCGTATCACCATGGAAATTGAATTGTTTATTGTTTTGAATTCTTTTGCGGGTGCAGTTAAAATTCGAAAACCTACCAGAGTTTTATTTCTATTCGAGTTAGTGGCAGTGGTTTCAATGCGCTCTTTGTCACGGTTATAAGCCGTGCGCAACAGTATTTACTTGAAAATGTATTGTCTACTAGACTAACCGCGAAGGTAAGTCTCGTGTAGGTGTATGTCCAGTTGAGTGAAAGTATTGTGCGTTACAGCCACTACTTGGCTAAAGAATATCACAAATAAAACATTTAAATAACGTGTATTGTTTGGCTGTTGTTGTTGTTGTTGTTTTCAATTCAAACAGTTGCGACGAGTGGTTACTATGGCATTGAAATCCCTTTACCCTATAAACGTAATTTAAAAACTCGACATTATTTTAAGTAGCTTTGAGTGTTAGAAGTTAAAATCAATCATATAACAATAGTGCAGTTTTAGGCTCGCTCACCATTTGTGCTCAAGCACATCACTAGTGTAGTAAGTATGTACGTGTGTGTGTGTGTGTAAATATGCTTGTGCACGAGTCCGTTTGGATGGTATTGCGTAATGCGAGGTGCATAAAGGGATAAGTTTCCATATAATTACTGACAATGTTGGCATCCTATGGCTGCTTGTATGGCTGCTGTATTACTGGAGTGATTACCTTCTCTCATATGAAATGACAAATAATACTTTCATCTATTTCTCTGTCAGTATAAGCCTGTTTCATAGATGTAGTTCCATAGAAATGGCTATCACATATTATTGTAATGTACACCTAGTTCAGTCTATGGTGAATGGTTTGTGCTGGTTCACCTCATTAGTTATATGACTTGTCCCTAGCGAGTACCCCACCACGCTGCCCAGTAGCACTTGATGTACTTAGGACGTACCCTTTGCCAGCTCCACAGTCCAGGTGGGACTTCGAGTGCCCACACCACTTGCTGTGAGGAAAGGTCTGTTCTCCTGTGAGTTCTTAGCCCGGCTCCAGGAGCTTTGCTTGCACGGCTCATAGTGCCTGCTTAGTGCACAGGCATCCTGGCTCTGCCAGGTGTGCGTGACCGCCTAGCGGCAGCAAGAGAATTTACATTTGCATGTGTGTGTGTGTGTTTGTTTAGACGGTGGGGTGAGATACTTCATAATAAAAAATGGGAGCTAATTCTTGGATGATCACTTTCTTAGTACATCTAGTATCCTTGTATCAGCACATGCACCAGTGTCATGTGATTAACACATGTATTTACATGTGTGTACATGTGTGCTCGCCCCCGCACATTGAGTGGGAAGGAAACTTTGTGACTATATTATCGACTACCTCACAGGAATTTCAGCCACGGTGGATAACCCGAGAGGACGAAGAAGAACTGCCATTGGCACGCCGTATTGGATGGCCCCTGAGGTGAGTGGGTGGGTGGGAGGGGTGGGGAGGGGGAGAGTGTATTTATATGCCTTAGTAAATGTCTTAGCAGGGTCTAATACAGTTGTTAAAATAGATATATATTGCAAGCAAGTACAGTGAAGCACCAAAGGTGCAAACCCTCAGCGCTACTATACACTAGCTAACTATTGTAACGCCATCTCAGGCCAAAAGAATAACTTATTGGCTATTCTAAGGCATCAATACAGCTCGAGCAATGTAAATGGAAGATATAAACACTGTCTTCATAAGAGAAGATAAACAGACCAGAGAGACACTCATTGAGATATATTTTCAACTTGAAGTGCCACTCCCTGCATTCTGTTAACCTCCCAGCATAAAGCAAAAACTACTGTGGGCAGCCAGAAATGGTTTGCTCACTTGATCACAACATAACGATAGGGGCATTGCCCACAAAGCTGACATCTTTGCATTTTCTCAAAAATCAGCCCAAAATTAAAAACGTTAGCACAATGATAGGTCTTAAATTGTTGTTCTGAGCAAGTTCACTCCTAAAGCAACGGTCTATTGTCAGAAATCTCCAAAATCAGAATGTGACAGCCATACAGACTAACAGGACGACTACCGTGCACTGAGGATTAATACGTAAGCTAATGTCTAAAACTAAGGAATTCAGATTAGTCAATAGTAGCAGATGTACAGGTGATCCAAACAGAATCATCTGACTTCTCCGATATCCTGTGCAACACTAATTTCATTCTTTTAAGAATTACTAGTTAAATCTTTCCCTTCTCTGCAATGCCTGTAGACCAACCAATCAATTAGTTCCAAGAAATTCTCTTGAAATCACTCTGGGAATTTTTACCTTCTCAGAAATTGAATTAAATCAACCAAACAATTAATTGTAAGTGTTAATTACACATAGCTAGCTTATCATCTGACCATAACAAAACAACTAGCCTCTAAATTAATTAATAAATGGAAGCTTGGGTAATATTAGACAGCACTGATGAAATTCCCAAGAAACATAATTAAAACTGTCTTGTTCTCCATCTGACGTACAGGTGCCAGATGCTCTGGTACGGTATGTATTTTATGTCTCTCTTAATTGAATATAATATCTTCAGTAAACTGCAAGTCACACGCACACACGCACACAGAGAAGCAGGTGAAGCCTGCTCCCACCTGTCACCTATAGCAACCATTCATTCCTCTGTAATACAATATAGTAAGAGGTGATTTTTCTGAGTGATGTGTTTCCCGTGTGGATGATGTTGGGTAATTAGATTGTAATTTAAGCCAAATTCTTGGCACAGCTTGCTAGCGGCACAACTGAACTGAACTGATGCATGGCACTAGTAGTGATAGATTGCAGCTGACGTATCTACATCTGAAGTTTACACTACACAATATACACCAGTGTTTGTTTGTCTCTCCACAAGTCGTATATATAATCTACATGCTGCCTGTAGATGAACTCTAGAAGATATCACATTCAGAGAGAGAGAGAGAGAAAGGATGAAATTGGGAAATTTTATACACAGTTTTGTTTGTTTATTCAGTTACACATGATAAAATATTAGTTCACAGCTAGCTTGCCATGTACGCCACTCTTCTGTGGCATGTGTGTTATGCTGTGTTCGTGGGTACAACCATTTGGTAAAGGGTCGTCTAGTTCATTTGACTAAATACACAAGCATAACCTGGGAGGACATGTATTATAGAGTAACTAAAATTACTTTTAATTCAAGTGTAACAGCTGTGAGTTATTTTTCAACCTCATTTGGTTCTATACATACAATACAACACTTTGAGGTATACTTAGTAATTATTTTAGGTTTAACAGTAAGTAATTTTTTCCACACACACATACACACCACACGTTCATGTCCTCTCGCTGGCTGTGTTGTGCTGTGTTGTCAGGTGATAGCGTGCGAGACTCAGTTGGAGTACGACTATGACAGTCGGTCTGACGTGTGGTCGCTAGGCATCACTGCCATAGAGATAGCAGACAGCACACCGCCACTGTTTGGGGAAAACCCCATGAGAGCTCTATTCAAGATTCCAAAGTAAGAAAATGTGTGTGTGTGTGTGTGCGCATGCGTGCATATGTGTGTATGTGTGTAACGTGAGTTTCCCAGCACAGCATGGTAACAACAGCAAAACTACTTTTATGTTACTATACACTGAAGGTCTTTTCTAGCCAATTTTGTAATGGCAATGTATTTATGTTAATAAATAGATAATTTTAATATATGTTGTGGACTGACCAAGTTCTGAAGCATAATTAAACACTTTATATTTTATCAATTTAACAGAGGTGGGTGTGGTCTTATTGTACACTTCAATTTGATGTCATGTGTATGATCTGGTGTAGCCTGAAAGTGGGCGTGTTCTACCAACTGAATCGTGGGACTAAAAATACACTCTACACAGATATCAAATGTATGTGGAAGTTGAGAACAAGTGTCTTGAACAGAAGTTATACATACATAGCTATATATTACATATACAATTGTATACAATTGCTTATATCAGGGGTGTAGGTAGATGTTTCAATATGGTAGGGGAGGGGGGGGGGGGGGGGGGCCAAGGACATTTGTTTTTTTTTTTGTGTGTTTGAAGGTGTTCATGTAACAAATGACCTCTTCAGATCGTGACCCAATAGTATGGGGGAGCTCCAGAGCCCCTCCCCCTCCAGAGCCCCTCCCCCTTTCCTATGCCACTGACATCCCTGTGTACCTTTTGACATTGTTATTATTCAATTAGTTTATTGGTTTGTGCAATTGACTGTAGTTAGTGTGTTACGTGGCTGGTGATGACACTGCCATTACAATAGGACAGGCACAGTAGGAAGGACCAGGTGCTGGGTGCTACTAGTGACATTGCATTTAAATATTGCACATTTGTTGAGATTGTCTGAGCAAAACATACCATTAAATGTTCATCATGTATGGTGTCTATAAATAGTATCAGTGTTGACTTGGTGATGAGCAATTTGGATGATGTAATGCAGTAAATGTTTATTTGTACAGTTCATTTTACCATAAAGTTGCACAAATCTTTTACAATAAGTAGATTAAAGTTCACAACATTTTAATTTAATAGATCGAGTTCTCCAACCGTACACAACCCCTCGGTATGGTCGAAGACGTTCAACGACTTCATTCGGCTGTGTCTCATCAAGGACTTTGAAAAACGTCCTTTTTCCAAGGACCTCATGACTCACACATTTGTGTGCCACTTACCCAGCGACCCTCGATCAGTGAGTGATAACGAGACCAGCTGGCAGGAGTGTATGTCGTGGAGGTGGATGGTGGGTGTGGTAGCTGTGTTGTCTGGTAAAGTGCCGGTAGTTTAGGGTGCATTTAACTTGTGTACTCAGAGCGATCAGAAATATATGCGTTAATGTAAGAGAATGAGAAACAATTGTTTATGAATGAGAAGTTTTATACAACATGTGATCATTTTTCAATTACTTCGCAAAACTTTTATTTTTGTTGTTGTTGTTGTTGTTGTTGTCTTAGATTCGTCGTAAGTTGGTTAGTTTGATAAGCATCCACCAGGCACCAGACGGCTCCGTACTGACTGACACTTCCTCTTCTACATCAGGACTGGATTCCAGCAAGTGAGATGAATTGAGTCTGAAACTTGTGATGGTATTATTGCTCTGAATGATATCACACCTTGAGAAACAGTTTAAATCATTCGTATGTTATTAAGACTGAGAAATTTACTTTTTGGATTGTCTATTCTTTTTTTGTTGTTGTTTTGTTTTTAATCTGCTTTCCATGATAATTGATCATATGCATTGTATATTTCAGGATGCTGAGGTCGTTGAGGACACTGGATACAGTCAGTGACCTGGCCACACTGGAGTTCATTGATGAGGTAAAGGGTTGTCAATAGTGATGGCTTTTGTTATGAGTAAAACGTTGCATCTGATGTTTTATCTCTGGTTCATGTTGTTTGCTGTGTAGACTATTATAGTGTCCCAGCTGTGGAAGAGATATCAGAAGAAGCAGATCTACACATATGTGGGTGACATCTTAGTATCACTCAACCCATTCCAGAAACTAGACATCTACTCAGACAAGGTACCCCCCCCCTCCCCGCCCACCTCTCAGCCCCCCTACTATTTTGTAATATACACATACTGTATAATATATATATATACTGCATGTTTGGCATATGGAGGGATTTCATCCTTAATAGTCCTAATTACTAATTAAACTTATAATGAATATTATTTATCTATAGAAAGATGCCTAGTTTACACTCTGTGAAATTATAGAGTAGAGGTTTGTTCATTGATGGCTTGTCAATTATTTTTTCTCTTCACAGAAAAAGTCTCTTAGCTCATTGAAACTGAGTAATTTAGATGTTACACTTATTCTACGGTTAAAATTAATTTAATACTTCTATTTGGTAATCAGATATAATATCTGATCTATAATAATTATAACACTTAAATTAATCTTTAATTAATCCGGTTTTTGTTATTAGTATCGACATTTCAGGTCATTTATTGAGAGTTTTTAATAATTTCTCTTCATGAAAAAAGCCACCTATAAATGATTAAAACTATGAGAAATTTTGATATTCACTTACTCTACAGTTAAAATATTTAATACTTCAATTTGGTAATCAAATATTCAACACTTTTAAATAATTAATCTTGAATTATCTGATTTTCATTATTACTATCCACATTTCATCTTCCTTCTGTTCTCCCAATCTCTTGTATATTTCTCTGCACTGTCCCCTCAGTATTCTCTTCTCTACTGCCACTCCCCTCGCAGCCATGTTCCGCCCCACATCTTCGCTATAGCAAACTCCGCCTACCAGTCCATGGTGCACATGAGCCGTGACCAGTGCTGCGTGGTGTCGGGTGAGAGCGGAGCTGGCAAGACGGAAGCGTCTAACATCCTAGTGCAGCAGTTCATGAAGCTGGGCTGTGCAGAGAACCACACGCTGGAAGAAAAGATATTGAAAGTAAATTAAGTTTTATAGAATTATGTCTTTTGCTATTTCACAAAAGTTTAACAAATTATTTTAGTTTTTATAAGAATTTGATATTTTCAATAAAAACAAGGAGACAGTGTTTGGTTGTGGTTCAATTATTTATTTATTTGTGTAGTTTCTGTTTTTATTGCTGTTTTTTTGTTTGTTTGTTTTTTGGTTTTTTGGTTTGTTTTTTGTTGTTGTTTATATTTATTACCAATATAATTCCTTGTTTTCTTTTAGGTGAATCCTCTCATGGAGTCATTTGGTAATGCACGGACAGTCATCAACAACAACTCCTCGAGGTTTGGCAAGTACCTGGAGCTGCACTTTACTTCATCCGGTGCGGTAGTCGGAGCTCATGTGTCTGAGTATCTGCTGGAGAAATCTCGAGTCATATCTCAGGCAAAGTGAGGAGATTATATCCAATGTTGGTTGTGGTCTATGGTCCAATATTAAATATTGTCCTAGTTTTTAATTACTGCATTCATGTGATTCCAGATTATAAAGGCTTAGTTATACATGCATGCTTTTCTGTGTGTGTGTGTGTGCGTGTGTGTGTGTGTGTGTGTGTGTGTGTGTGTGTGTGTTTGAAGGAGAGAGAGAAATTTCCACATATTCTACTACATTTTGGCAGGATTGGCTGCCAGGAAGTTACTCAACAAGTTCAAGTTGCGACCAGGACATCACAAGTACGATAATTATCATATAATAATCAGCTTGATAAAGTTTGTAATATTGTTAAGTTAATTTCCCCGGGAGATTTCTCTGGGTGATTATTTCCTGTAATTGTAGGAGAGCTGGCTAAAATTGGAAGAAAGGCCGGCACAATGTTATGTTAATTAATTTTAATAATTTGATTGTAGTATTCTACTTCATTTATTTGTCCACAGAATCTTAATCTAAACTGCACTAATGGATATCATTTGTTTATATATTCATTTGTTTATTCAATCATTGATTATTCATTCATTCATTCATTCATTCATTGATTAATTAATTTGTTCATTCATTCATTCAATCATTCATTCGTTTGTTCATTCATTCATTCATTCAATCATTCATTCATTCATTCATTCATTCATTCCAATTTATTAGGTATTTGGAACACAGAGGAACTCACAAAGGCAACATCAGGCAGGATGCCATCTATTCTGAGAGATTTGACCACATAGAGAAAGCCTTCCATCTCTTTGGTTTCTCAAAGATGGTATGTGCTTACAGTTTGAAGTGTATGCAATCTGAATTTAAGATTTGTTTTGTTGACAGGAATTCAATGGTGTATTGTGTATTCTTTCTGGCATCCTTAATATTGGAGACGTCCGTCTAGAAGAGCAGACACACCCCCATGTGGGCGAGGTCAGCGTCATCACCAATGTCGACAGAGTTGCTGATGGTAAATTATAATTGTTCAAATTGCTGACTTTAATTAATTTATCCTCTTAATTAATTAATTAATTAATTAATTTGTTCTCTTAAACAATTAATAAATTTCTTCTCATTATTAATTCATTAAGTCAGTTTACTGTTCAATTCATTACTTTCTCTTTTTATACCTCCAATTCTTCAGTGGCCGCACTGCTCCAGATAAATGCTGAGTCATTCCAGCGAGTTGTCACGACATCCAGTGTAGTGACATACGGAGAAGTCATTGTGAAGCAGAACACGCTAGAGAAGGCGCTGGACGTGAGAGACGCCATTTCCAAGGCTCTCTATGGGAGACTGTTCTCTTGGATAGTCAACAAAATAAACCCAGAGCTGGGATCCTCCCACCAGTAAGGGTTAGGTAAAGGGTTTGACATCATCATTATAACCATCATCATTGTAATAATAATAAACATCATCATATGCATCATCATCATCATTGTTATAATCATAAACATCATCATTTTGGTGATATTTCATTTCTAGGTTTGTATAAGGTATTAAGAGATGTTTGGAGTATTATATGCATCACTGACTACTTGCATAGTTTAGGAAACTTGAGCTTATCATTTGACATGTCTACCTTCTTGTGTTCCATTTTCATGTATCTTGTACTATTGAAGTATATTTGCGTTCAATGGCATGCAGGGTTTATCTCTGTTTGTTACTGTTATTAAATATTTATTTATATTAACCTATAGCTATAGTAAATATTATAGCATTTAGTAAATATTCTATGCAGACCGACATTTTTCCAGAATTTTTTTGAATGTTTTTTTACTTGCACTATATGTTGTTTTCTTTCTTTGTTAAGGTCCACAGTTGAGAGGAGAATTGGTATTTTGGACATTTTTGGCTTTGAAAACTTCAGAAAGAACTCGTTTGAGCAGCTGTGTATCAACGTAGCCAATGAGCAGCTCCAGTTCTATTTCAACCAACACATCTTTGCATGGGAACAGGTATGTCTACTATTTACAAGTTGACTCCAAAATAGTTTTAATGATATACTTAAAGTGCATTCAATTTCAATTTCAAAATGCATTTCAATAACAGGAAGCTAGCATTTACAGGAATAATTACCAAATGCTACATTAGTACAGTTGGAGACTAAATAAAGTTCCGGATTCCGTTCCGTAGTATGGCCATAAAACAGTAGTCTTTTTACTGTAGTTTTTACCGTTGCGTTCTGTACCATTTTGACTAAACAACCGACGCTGTTCACTATGTAAAAAAGCGGTTAAGCTTTTCCATAGCTATATCAGCAAGCCAAGGCCTTGTATCACGCGTTAAACGCTACGGGGATAGTACTAAGAAGCTCGTACAAAAATTTAACTTGCTTCAATAAAACTGCAGACCGAAGTTCCGACGGGCACAGAGCTATAACGAGGTCCACACTTCGTAGGTCTTCTGTTATATAGGCCCTAACGTCGAGAAAGCATCGATTCTGTGTGGTGGTTGAAGTAACAATTCTCTGCGAGACAACTTCGAATAGGGTGGCTTCAATTTTTTTTTTTACCTGCAAAGCTCCGCCTTGGGAGCCTGTAAACAAAAAAATCAGAACATTTTATTGGATAAACGAGTTTTTTATATTTCTTTGAGCGAGGCGTATGGTGAACGAGAAAGATTAAAATGGTAACACGGTCTATTGGAATGGCCGTTTTTTTTTAACCAAATAGCGTACTTTTTTCCCCCGTTTTTTTTTTTTTATTGTATGACGGCCGTTTTACGGAACAGAATTCGGAACTTTATTTTGTCTCCTACTACTGTAGCTAATGGTGGCAGATGTATAGCTTGGCACGACAATGGCATAGATTATGGCATAGATTATGGGAGGTGTAATCGGAGGTAAAATTTGGAACACATAATACTTTTATTGAATTCGCTGATGAGAGCCACAAAATGAGCCAATGGAGGTGCCAGTGAGTGGAAATTAGGATAGATTGAGACTTTAAAATATTTTGATGTTTGAATACGTAACTCACTTCCGTTGATCTTGCAGGAGGAGTATGAGAGAGAGGGCATCAGTGTGGCAAAGGTTGGCTATACAGACAACAGGCCACTCCTGGAACTCTTCCTGAATGTGAGTATTAGTATCTTTTAATTGATGTGAAACACTGACGCAAGTTTGGTGACCTATATACTATCATATGATATTATACACTATATGCTACTATCATATATATATAGCTACAATCATAACTAAGATTTTATAACTATTCTGGTTGGTACATAGTTTAGTGGAATGAGAAGTTAAGTTAAGGAAATATTGTATTTGTATTTGGTGAGGAAATTGCGTACATTGTTCATAGAGAGGCACCGTTAATGTAGTATATCTGCTTATGTGGTATATCTACTTATGTGGTATATCTGTTATCTGTTTATGTGGTATATCTGCTTTTGTGGTATATCTGCTTATGTGGTATATCTGCTTATGTGGCATATCTGCTTATGTGGTATATCTGCGTATGTGGTATATCTGACTTTGTGAAGTATTTATTTAAAGTCATAAATAGATAAAATTATGAGTGAGTGTGTAGCTTTTATCATGTTAGTTTGGTAAAGGGAAATAATTTTATTGATATGGTATCCTTATGTACCTAAACAGGCTTCACTACACTTTATATGTACTATATTTAGTACATAATGTATATAATTGGAAAAAGGATTACGTTAACTATAGCAAAAAAGACAATGTACATAATCCAACACATTTCACAGCTTCATAGCACAGCACAGTAAGTGCTATGCATATAGGATAACGTTTATGATATATGTGACCCTTTACCATCTATTGATTAAAAATCAACACAAATTTGAGTAATGGAGATTGTGTCTGCCCTCAATTCCGTAATGGTCGTGTCTGCAGTAGTGTCATGTTCTAATATTGATTATCCTTGCACTTCTCTCCTCCAAAGTTCAGTTGGTACGAGAATTTCTGTCAGCAAACATGACAAGCTACAATCCTTGCATTAGGCTTTAAAGAATTCTTCAAATTTTTCATGTCAACTACAAATTGTCTCTGGTAGCTGAGCGTGTTTCTGGAATTAACCTGCTCGTGGGAGGACTGTAGCGTGATCACTGAATGGAACTATCTTAATACTACTCACTTGGTTATTTTAGAGTGTTTAAATAAACAATTTTAAATAATCAATACTATTGATTACTAAAATAAGTGTGTTTATGTAACCACCTTTTATTATCTTATCTCTCATCTGTTAAGGCCGTACTACCAGTAGTATTGGCTATCCAGTATTGTGCCAGAATATACAATAGTAGATACAAACAAGGATGTCTTCCTGTCCCTTAGGGAGAGGGAAGTCGTTACTGCCTGGGGGTGTTGTAGTAGTTCCTCCCCCTAAGGCTGTGATTTTTTATCTGCTACCCACTCCTACATCCCAGTCATTTGACTTTGTAGAAGAGGGACTGGAAAGACATCTTGTGGTCTGGTATAGAAATGGATGGATGGCTTTTCTATACCATCTTGGATCTTCTTCCATCCATATTTATGCTTCTCTTCGTGGTTATTGCTGGTTTGGTTCGATTTCTTCTTCACAATACTGAATTTTCTTCCTCCAAACCAAGTAGAAGTTGGTTGAAAAGAGCTGATACCTTCCTGAAGAACCGCTCAAGGCTGTTCTTCCACTCAAGCTGTGGGGCTCTCGGTAGAAATTTGAAGGATGATGAAGATCTAGTGGCAGATGGTGGTGTACTTGTCCATCCTAAAGTGTATCAGTCGGTTAGCTTGTACATTTTAATGATGCCTTTTTGTGCTTTCTTGCTATCACTGAATTCTATGATTCTTCAAGAGCTGAATTCATGCTCTGATAGTTCAGACTGCTTCTTTTCTAAGAGTGATTTCTTTCTCGGTCAGCAAGTATCAAACTGCAGCTCTTTGCAAGACACTGATGAAGTTATTTGCTACAAGATTGTCTTAAACTTCTGGAAAGGCTTAAGCAAGTTTGGGGGCTTAATGGTCACACTGTATTTATTTATGAGAGCTTCATCTGCTATCATTCAAGTCTTCCATCCATATGTTGGAACTCTAAGAGCTGTTTCCTATGTGATGCTTGTCTTATTCAGTGCAGGCATGGCCGTGGTTATACAGATTGGAAGTGTCCACCTTTCTAAAGAGCTACCTCATTTCTTTGTGTTCTTCTCCATCTCTGCATTAGCTCTCTCCATACCTTGGGAACTGGTTAGTAATGCCCAATATGTAAACGTAGGAAGTAGATTATCTACTCGGTCTGGGAGTACTTCAGTGGAGGGGGAGAGGGAAAATGAAGAAGAATTAATAGTTTGTGATCAAAAAGAAAGCATCAAGAGTCCTGCAGAGCATGAAAACACAGTGACAGAAGAAAAGGCTGTAAGAGTTGACTCTAAGGATCGCGAAGAAGACAAGCCCATAGAGATAACTGCCTCCATTTCTACACAAGATACTGATGACACTGATGGGCCTTCAGGTTCTCTGCCTAAGGAGGGTGAAACCAATGGTGATGAGAAAGGCAACGTCAAAGTTAGTGGAAATCATGAAGATAAAGATGAAGAGAATAGTGTTTTAAACGGAGACGACCCTAGCTACGATAGTACCAGTTTGACAGGCATTTCCAGTACTGATTCTGACTCGGGTTCAATACTGGCTCCAGAGGACAGGCTTAGTGCTTCGTTGAGCATCTCGAATGGTGCACTCACCAAGAAGAGGAAAAACAAAAATTCACTAAGGAAATGGGATAGTTTGGAGACTACTGTCTAATGAGTGTTTGGCTACTGTGTAGTCATTTTTGTGGGTTTTTTATTTTGGTTTGTTAAAGATGGTTATTAATTTTTTTGTGCAAACATTTGGGTTCACTGAGCTTCAATACAAAAGCATGGACTCTGCCATTCATGTGACAATTATTTGAATTTCGTGTTGTTTTCAAAACGTAGATATTTTATAGTATGTGTGCGTACATGGCATGGCATGTGCTACCCATCATTGAACCACAATAGTACAACTTCATAGTATTGGTGGTTTCAAGCCGTCCTTTTGCGCGTCTCTGCATCGTGGCAGGTAGCAACACAACTTATTTGTTGCAGCATTAATTTTATTAGTACTTAAACATTTCACTTAACCCATATCACATTGCTATCTATATGAATAGCAAATAAAAATACGTGTGTATATATATATATATATATAATACTTATAGCACGAGTCAGAGTACAATATGGGAAAATATTTTACGAGCACGCAAAATATTTTCACGAGCCAAAGGCGAGTGAAAATGTGGCGTGAGAGTAAAATATCATTCCCATATTGTACGACGAGTGTGATAAGTGATTTATTGCTTCTTTGAAATTTTTCTCAACCGGTTACAATACAATTTTCATTGATTTTACTCGCTACGCGCGCGCTACAAGTAGCGTACAATATAAACCGTACAATATGGGAGAAAACAGAACGCTCGCGTGATGCGGAAATATTCAAGTAAAAATATCAAAGCTGCAATAAATATATATATATATATTACATGGTCTGTGATCTCTTCATAATTAAAGTAATTTATTTCATTGAACCAATGTTATATTGCCAGTTAGAGCTACCACATTCGTACATTGTTTTTGTACTATGTCCTGTATGTACATTATTGGTAGAACTAACCACATCACTGTGTAGATGGATCAGAGACTGCTATCATGACTTCAACTCATTAAACTAACACACTGCTTAAGCAAGTTTGGTGGCTTAATGGTCACACTGTATTTATTTATGAGAGCTTCATCTGCTATCATTCAAGTCTTCCATCCATATGTTGGAACTCTAAGAGCTGTTTCCTATGTGATGCTTGTCTTATTCAGTGCAGGCATGGCCGTGGTTATACAGATTGGAAGTGTCCACCTTTCTAAAGAGCTACCTCATTTCTTTGTGTTCTTCTCCATCTCTGCATTAGCTCTCTCCATACCTTGGGAACTGGTTAGTAATGCCCAATATGTAAACGTAGGAAGTAGATTATCTACTCGGTCTGGGAGTACTTCAGTGGAGGGGGAGAGGGAAAATGAAGAAGAATTAATAGTTTGTGATCAAAAAGAAAGCATCAAGAGTCCTGCAGAGCATGCAGGAAACACAGTGACAGAAGCAAAGGTTGTAAGAGTTGACTCTAAGGATCGCGAAGAAGACAAGCCCATAGAGATAACTGCCTCCATTTCTACACAAGATGCTGATGACACTGATGGGCCTTCAGGTTCTCTGCCTAAGGAGGGTGAAACCAATGGTGATGAGAAAGGCAATGTCAAAGTTAGTGGAAATCATGAAGATAAAGATGAAGAGAATAGTGTTTTAAACGGAGACGACCCTAGCTACGATAGTACCAGTTTGACAGGCATTTCCAGTACTGATTCTGACTCGGGTTCAATACTGGCTCCAGAGGACAGGCTTAGTGCTTCATTGAGCATCTCGAATGGTGCACTCACCAAGAAGAGGAAAAACAAAAATTCACTAAGGAAATGGGATAGTTTGGAGACTACTGTCTAATGTGTGTTTGGTTTACTGTCCAGTAATTTTTGTGGGTTTTTGTTTTTGGTTTGTTAAAGATGGTTATTAATTTTTGTGTGCAAACATTTAGGTTCACTGAGCTTCAATACAAAAGCATGGACTCTGCCATTCATGTGACAATTATTTGAATTTCGTGTTGTTTTCAAAACGTAGATATTTTATAGTATGTGTGCGTACATGGCATGGCATGTGCTGCCCATCATTGAACCACAGTACAACTTCATAGTATTGGTGGTTTCAAGCCGTCCTTTTGCGCGTCTCTGCATCGTGGCAGGTAGCAACACAACTTATTTGTTGCAGCATGAATTTTATTAGTACTTAAACATTTCACTTAACCCATATCACATTGCTATCTATATGAATAGCAAATAAAAATACGTGTATATATATATATATATATATATATATATATTACATGGTCTGTGATCTCTTCATAATTAGAGTTATTTATTTCATTGAACCAATGTTATATTGCCAGTTAGAGCTACCACATTCGTACATTGTGTTTGTACTATGTCCTGTATGTACATTATTGGTAGAACTAACCACAGCACTGTGTAGATGGATCAGAGACTGCTATCATGAGTTCAACTCATTAAACTAACACACTGCAGTGAGCTGTGGAGTGTGTTCTCATTCAACTAAAGCAGGTTATTTGCTCATAGCTATAGATACTTCATTGGGACCCAACATTCTGGCCTGTTGTTGATTGCTTAGTTTATATATTGCTCTGAATTTGTTGGGCAACAGGTTGAAATGAAAAAAAAAATTGGTAAAAGGTTTATTGGAGTACTACTATAAGGGACACATTATGACCTATGGACTGTAAAATTTTAAGTCCCAGTCTCTTGGTCATGACTTATTTTAGCAGAGACAATTAATACTTATATACAAGTATCTAAGAATTAGTACAACTATGACAAGCCGTCGACTTTAATCCACTATTGCGTCAAACTTCATTTTGAGTGGGCATCCACCATTACACCTCAGCTCTTGCCATTTCCTTGTATCTCCCAAACGTGATCATCATCATCTCCTTTCTTCACAGACGAATCTACTGCTTGTGTATTGCACGAAGTGAGGTCAACTCCATTGACATGGTCAGTGCCTTCTACTTCTACTACCTTGCTGTCGTTGTCAACAAATACTTCCATTAATGTTTCTTCATCATATATATTGTCATCCATGTATTGCGGAGGGTATAAATTCTCCCAAGGGAGACAGCAAGGTAAGAAGAATCCAACCAGGACAGAGAAAAGTGTGAGGCCGTCGTAAGCATTCGTTGAATCGTTAAGGAACCCCACCAGCAGGGCACCTAGCGTGGAAGAGACAATCAACAAACTGTGGCGCAGAATTTTGATGTAGCGATAGCAAAATTGAAATATGAATGAAAACATCTTCAGTGATACGTAATAAGTTACAGTCAGACCACCGAATGTATTAATACCTTGGATCACATTGAAGTCCCAGAAGTAGCAAATGAAGGGGTCACTATCACTTGTGTTATGGCAGTTCCTCTGCATTCCTGTCAAACTGAAGCAGTCAAAGTTCTCATGGCAAATTCTTTCCCTTCTTAAGAGGAAGCTCTTCACTGCTAGGATGATGGCTAGCAGAGAGACCAGTACTACATAAGTCCCAAGAGGTACAAAGATATCTGGACTAACTGAGTCATGATCACTATTGAGCAAATCTTCATCTTCTCTTAACTCTCTATCCAATGGTCCGTACTCGGCATCCATTAAAGGACGTGAGCGATTCTTTAAAAAGTTCAGTAATTTCTGTTGTAAGTACCTCTTAAATAAACCACTGACTTTAGCTGGACAAACTCGACTGCAATGAGAGATTAATCTCTGGCAACAGACACATTGTGAAGGAGGCAATAAATCTTTGCCAAAGAATCGTTTCCAAATATACTCCAGAACATAGCGAACTAGACAGTATAGACTAACACAATAGGCTAAGATGGCTATTGATCCAGTGAAGAATATCGGTAGGATATCGATAATAACATACAAGATCCATTTAGTCATGGCTAGCACCAGAGGAGATATCGTCACTGTTCTCTCACGGGCTGTACGGATAAGGCAGAACTTGTGTATGACCAGTTGTTGCTGTTGTTGTTGTTCCTGGCTCTGCTGGAAGTTAGCAATTTGCTGACAGATATTTGACAAGGACAGTGGTTTTGTTTTGTCTGAGGTTGTGTCAGTAATTAGGTGGTCAGTGCGCAGCAAATTGAACAGCGGCACACATGTAGGATGATGTAGCACACGTAAGAGTGCATTGTTACCAACTCCTACACACCGAATAATCCCACTTGTGGTGGTGGTTCTTTAGTGTGTCTTTTACTTACAGTGAATAACTTCTATGGTGTGTAATCCAATTATTTTTTCAACATTTGAGCTGCACTTTTTTGAGCATATAACCACTAACTGATATGTTTATGTGTGTGTATACCTATACCATCATGCTTCATACTATGTATATATTATATAATTTAGATATAGCATTATATATATAATACTTATAGCACGAGTCAGAGTACAATATGGGAAAATATTTTACGAGCACGCAAAATATTTTCACGAGCCAAAGGCGAGTGAAAATGTGGCGTGAGAGTAAAATATCATTCCCATATTGTACGACGAGTGTGATAAGTGATTTATTGCTTCTTTGAAATTTTTCTCAACCGGTTACAATACAATTTTCATTGATTTTACTCGCTACGCGCGCGCTACAAGTAGCGTACAATATAAACCGTACAATATGGGAGAATACAGAATGCTCGCGTGATGCGGAAATATTCAAGTAAAAATATCAAAGCTGCAATAAATATATATATTATATACATAGCTACCAAAACAGTATTGGCTTTTTAGCATGATAGCGGATTATCTGCTTTATATATATATATATATATATATATATATAATACTTATAGCACGAGTCAGAGTACAATATGGGAAAATATTTTACGAGCACGCAAAATATTTTCACGAGCCAAAGGCGAGTGAAAATGTGGCGTGAGAGTAAAATATCATTCCCATATTGTACGACGAGTGTGATAAGTGATTTATTGCTTCTTTGAAATTTTTTCTCAACCGGTTACAATACAATTTTCATTGATTTTACTCGCTACGCGCGCGCTACAAGGAGCGTACAATATAAACCGTACAATATGGGAGAATACAGAACGCTCGCGTGATGCGGAAATATTCAAGTAAAAATATCAAAGCTGCAATAAATATATATACATGTTATAAAATATTACCCACATGACATTGAAAACCCTTTACCAAAAAAAATCAAGGACCAAGTGAATTAGTATGATTGCAGGGGAGTTATTAGCATTTTTTGTAGGAGCTGAATTTGTATTAGCCAATTTGACTTTATACAAGAGGAAGTTGTTGCGTCAGCTTCGTGTAGGTAGACCCTTTACCCATCCACTACAGTGGTGTGGGGTGGGCAAGGGATACTTGATGTTCGTTTGCACACCGAACTGTTCAATATTTTCAGAGTGGGCCATGCACACTTCACATGTACTTCTTACGGGTGCAGTTGATCAAATGTATTGATTGCGCTTTTCCAATAATATACTCAGACACCACACCCTTCTGCCCAATATCAGTTATGCAAACGGTTTGGCTGCATGTGTATAAGGATTTCTAGAGAGCTACTGCCTAAGACACTTTTTAACACGAGTTTTGTTGTTGTTGTTGTTGTTGTTGATTTGTGTATTTGGTGATTGTTACTATGAACCGTATTGTTGTGAAATCTGTCATAATCTATTATACACAGAAGAAACTATTATGAGGAATAAGTTAGTTGATTCATAAGCAAATTAATACTAAATGCTTATTATCAAAACAGGCAGAATTTTCTTTGAAATTTCAGCATGATGTACTCTTAAGGAAGGGAAAAACAGGAAAGGAAAAGAAAAAGTGGATGGGGATGTTGTTATCTACTTTAATTATTACTGTCTGAGATTGTTAAATTTTCAGATCAGTTTCTGCCTTAGCTGATTGCTTTCAATGTGCACTATGATAGAGTTATATATTCAATTAATTGGACAGTAAATGGCAAAGTTAATTATTATCAAAATAGGCAGACTTTCCTTTGAAACTTCAGCATGATGTAAACTCTTAAGGAAGGGGAAAACAGGAAAGGGAAAAGGAAAAAGGACAGAATAGGATGTTGTTATCTACTTTAATTTTGACTGTCGGAGATTGTTAAATTTTCAGATCAGTTTCAACAGCCAAGTAGCTTTGGCCCATCTATTCTTCAACTTTATCTGCTGGAGTTCTCTGTTAGTGTTTGTTTCACCTTCAGCAACAACATAAGCTCAGAGTACAGAAGGAATAAAGCTGACATCTTATTTGTCAACTTACCTTTCTATCTTTCCACTAACTTGCCGGGCGAGTTGTGAGCATCAAAACTTTTTGTCAATGGCCGAGTAGGGCTAAACAAGAAGAAGCTATTACGTGAGGCGTAGCCGCATAATCAATACTCAGATAATGTGGCAAGTAGCCTATTTATTTATGACCTGTCTGTCTTCAAAGGCTAGCTCATTGAGTAACCATGGCAAGATAGCTTTACCAGGACTGCGGTGTTTTATTACCCTAAAATTTTTACCTATTTGTCCTTACCTGGAAACATAGTAGTTCCTTTTACACTTGCCATTTGCGTCACCAGCAAAGGATTCCTGAGATGTATCAAAATTCCATTCCATTACTACATTAAAGGGGCTTGATCTAATTAGTTATGTAGGAGGAAGAAGATTGAATTTCAGACGGCCATAAAGAATAAAGTATAAGTCTTTGCCTACTTGTATAGCATAGCATAGTAGTAAGTCATCATGATTCTAAACTTGCTGTTTCGTCCTACCACTATTGTCATTCTGATACACTTTGGGATATTTTGCTATTGCAGTTGCTATTTTTGCTATCTTGTGTTGCTGGGTGCACAGTATTGCCTGAGGTGCTGTCTTCGAGTGGAGATCACACGTATTGACTGTTGCTGTAAGTTGGCTGGTAAAAAAATCCAGCTGCTGTGCCCGGCTAAAGTCACTCAGTTCTTCAATAAATACTTTATTCGTAAAATTGTGAACTTCCTAAAGAATCGTTCCCGTCCTTTCATCGACACGGATTATGGACCTCTGGATAGAGAACTAAGAGAAGATGAAGATCTTTTGAACAGTGAAAAGAAGCCAGTGAGCCCACGAGTGTATCTTCCTCTAGGAGTGTACGTGGTGAACACATTCATCACTGCACTTCTGATGTCAGTGGATAGCTTCCTTATTAAGGAACAAAGATGGAACTACGTGAAATATGGCTGTAGCTGTAACAATACTGAGCAGATTGAAACCTATTTTGAGGATGCCATGAAATACTCTCTGGGCATATATTTAAACGAAGCCATAATGACATTTGGAGGAGTCGCTTTAGTTTACTACCTTTCTCTCAGTGGTCTCGCTGTTATATTTCAATACTTTTATCGCTACAGTAGAGTTTTACGATTGTTTAGGTTAATGGCAGTTCCTTTGTTTTTTGGAATTGTCTATTTCAATTATAGTTTTCACGATAGGATTGTAAGAGAAGATATCACATTGCCACTGATGTTGTCCAGCCTCTTCTTTGCGTGCAGCGTTCCTTGGGAAGAGATATATACTCAGCAATATATGACTAGTCAAAGACAAGGCAAAGCCGTCACTGAAGGGGCCACCGGCAGTGATATTGTTGTTGATCTATCTGGAAACAGTTCCCATGGCAATGTCTCCATGACCTGATTGTCCATTGGAATCTGAAGAAGAAAGCACTAATGGTCACCCCTGAATCTATATATAAACGTGGACATGTAAAATAGTTGGTCAAATTTAATTTTAAATCTTTTGTTTTTAAATATGCAATATGATTCAATACACAAAATTTCTCTTAAGAATGGGAACCAACTAAAATATGAATACATTTGAGAGCTTTTTCTAATTTAGTCTTTTGCAGTGTGATCGTATTTGAGATTCATGTAGTTCAAAAACAACTTTTAGTGTTAAAGTAAAGTCCAGTCTGTTTGAACTGTTAGTTCTTGAAAAGAGGTTTACTTCCAATTGCACTAACAAGTTAAGACTTGCATAAACTTCTTATTTCAACCACAGAATGAGTTCTTAGAATCCGTGCACTGCTGCAGGAGTTGGATTCAATTAAGTCTTTCTGCTCAGTAGTACACCAGCCATTGTATAAATTCTAAGAATTCATTCTAAATGGAATTAGCAAGTAAGACTTAATTCAATCAACTTACGCAACAGTACAAAAGTCTAAGATTTTATTTGGTGAATGATATAGAGAAGAAAACTTGTTCAAGTCAAACTCGTGCAACTCCTGTTGCAAGAGGATTCAAGTGAGGCTTTCTTCCTGGTTTTCACATTTTGTTTTCTCTCAAGCTGCAGTGAATTAATGAAAAATTATAATATTATTATGTTGAGGCTTTAATACCATTAATCTATGTCACACTGCAATAGACCAAAGAGATTGGTATTGAGTGGTGCACTTTACCAAGTGTATCTTATTGTACTCCAGAAGCCAATGGGTATCTTGTCTCTGTTGGACGAAGAGAGCAGCTTCCCACAATCTAACGATTATTCATTAGCTGGTGAGTTGATGGGACTATTATTGGCGAGCGAGCGAGACACTTACAGGGGTAACACAATTGAAAATCGGGGATGTTTGTTTGTATATATGTTTGGACGTACGTAAGGCATTTTTGTACTTTGACCCTCGCGTTTTTGTGTTAGCTATGTGGTCGACCCCGTCCCAAATTGTACTAAACGGAATCCTCTGGTTTATCGATCAGTACCCGTATCACCCTAGAAATTGAATTGTTTACCGTTTTGAATTCTATTGCGGGTGCAATTAAAACTTGAAAACTTAAGGGACTTCCATTTCTATTCGAGTTAGTGGCGGTGGTAAGTCAATGCGCCCTTTGTCATGGTTATAAGCTGTGCGCAACAGTATTTACTTAAAAATACATTGTCCACTAGACTACTGCGAAGGTAAGTCTGTGTAGGTGCATGTCCAGTTGTGTCAAAGCATTGTGTGTTACAACCACTACTTAGCTAAAGAATATCACAAAGACAACTTTTAAATAACGCGTATTGTTTTGTTGTTGTTTTTTTCCTTCAATTCAAGCAGTTGCAGAGAGTTGTTACTATGGCACTGAAATCCCTTTACCGTGTATGCGAAATTAAAAAAAAACTGGACCTTATTTTCAGTAGCTTCAGTGTTAGAAGTCAAAATCATTCATATAAAAATAGTATAGTCTTTAGGCTCGCTCGCCATTTGTGCTCAAGCACATCACTAGAGAGAAGAAAATGTCAGATATATTCTTTCGTTTTATTTTTGTTAACTTTTTTTTTTTTTTACTTCTTTTTTTTTTTTTAATTCTTTGTGGAAATTGTTTGGCAATCACTAGAACATTTTTTATTTCTGTGTGTGTGGCTATTTTTTGTGCATAGCAAAGTTCCATGGAAATTTCAAGTCTTCCACTCACTACAAGAGGCCCAAAGATGGCGGCCCCACCTTCACTATACTGCACTATGCCGGAGCTGTAAGTTAGTTAGTGTAAAACTTACCGTTAATGGTCACTGGCAGACCTGTCTCTAGTATATACTGATGAAGATGATGATGATATAATGATAGCAAATTTTTCTCGTTCTGACGGCCAATATGTTAGTTCAAACTTAACCCAACAGTTTGACTTCTTGCCGAAGTCCTCTTCAGGGGTCAACTGAGGTCGATCTCTCTGAATCATTGAAATATTATTATTATTATATAATATTTTATTTTATTTTTAATTACTGTACTATTATTTTAACAATCATTTGTTGGTGTCTAATAATTTGCACCTAAATAGCTATTATTGTAGTTATTCATATACCTAATCTTTTTCTCAGTCATCTCTTAGGCAGAAGTAGTACTCCTGAACCATATATTATTACATACTTTGCATTGGTAAAAGAAAGTACCAGAAGCAGGGATGAATTGTAGAGGACAGCTAAGATAATCAGTTACCAGTGCCTACTCCACTCCATTGCTGAATACCATTTTTGTCATTCTCTATCATATCAAGCTGTGGGTCTTCCTCTTCTTTAGGTGACTTATGAAACTGCCAACTTCCTGGAGAAGAATCGCGACACTCTCAAGCCAGAGGTGACCAAGATGCTGCAGAAGTCAAGCAACTTCGTGGTCCAGTCTCTATTCTTCGCACCTCTGTCTCGGACAGGAAGCATCAGCATGGCTACGGGGAAGGGGATAGTCTCTCATGAGAACCCACCATCTGCCACACCCCTCTTCAGGAGGAGAGCACCGGTATTCTATTCTAATTAATAATTTTAATGAGCAATTGTTATTATTAATTATTTTTTGTTTTTATTTTGTTTATTTATATTGTTTGTTTATTTAATAATTTTTTATTTATTAAATTATTTAATGTTTTTATTTATTTATTTATTTATTTATTTATTTATTTATTTATTTAGTGTTTGCTTACCTGCAACACTAATTGAAAATAGCTTATCATGACCGTGAGCTTTTTTTTATACCAACTCCTCAACTTGTATTTTTTTCCCCCAATTTCTCCCCTCACTCTTCCATCCTTCATTGCCCATGCTTGAAACTTTAGCTTGGCATAAGTCATAGATCAAACTTATAGAATCTATTGCAGTAGTGTAGGAAGTGGGGGCTCCGGGGGCTGGAGCACCCCCATAATTTTTGGCACAACTTAACAATGTGATTTCTCGCATGAACACCAGCAAACCACGAAAATGCCTAGGGGCCCACCCAATCTTCCTGCGCCACTGTATTGAGTCTTCTAGTGACTTGAGCATTCTAAACTTGCAAGTTACTGGAGACAACTCGAAAGAAACATTAGCTAGTGCTTGCATACACTCATAATACACAATTGCATGCAAGATAGGGTAAGGGGACGATGCCGTGCTCTTCGCTTATGTGACTGACAGATACATGCTAGATGTTGTTTTTGTTATGTTGGTTTGTGTATATTATTTGTATTAATTGTAGCAGGGTGGAGAGAGACACAAGAGGGTAGCATCAGATAGTGCTCATGGCCACACACCCTTGTCGTCCTCAGGCACTATCACATCTAAACGGTCTCAGACGGTCAGCACTTACTTCATCGTAAGTTAATAATTCTTCCTGACACTACATCATTATTAATTCTATCAGGAAGGGTGTGGTCTTAAATACATACACTTGAATCCAGAGGGTTTTATTATTAGAAACATTTTTGGGGAAAAGTTCGAGCAAGTCCACTGCCCTCAATATACACCGAGTTACAATGCAAAATAATTATTATTTTTTAATCATTGAGGGTAATTTGCAGGGAATTATTATGAGGTAACTGTTAGTTCAGCTTACCCAGAGGGCGTGGCTACCGCAGAGCTGGTGTGACTGCTACAGTTTTTGGATCGCCTTGGTGGGCGTGGCAGTTTATTGTATTCAAGCAGTTAGACAATACAAGTAAATAATAAAATTTATGGATTATGAACAGTAACAGCTTTCTACTTTATTACATTGTAGCTACAATTAATATCGTTCATGCAACTATTTCACATGCAATACAAATTATATATGGCAGATAATAGGCTAGTATAAATGACTAAACCAAGAAGTTTAAAACAAAAACCTCTCTCTGCATTATCATTGCTTCCTGTACCTTCTATTGCTATCAACATATACACACCATAGCAGGCAAATAAATTGGGAGGGGGGGGGGGGGGGGGGGGGGGGGGGAAGCGCCTGGATGAAAAGTTTCCCCCTTACCTTACACTACATTCAACACTGTCTGGTCTGTCGGAGGATAGCGAACAGTAAGGTTCAGGTCGTGTTTCACTTATTCATACTTGTACATGTTCCAGTCACCATATTATAAAAACAACAACAACAAAATACCAGTTTTATAGACAATGTATAAACATTATATTAGGAATGTTATACTAAATAATTAAATAATAATAAAAAAAAAGTGCTGATCAAACAGAGGTCATATGTGACCATCTACAGGAAAACCGGGCACAACGCGGCGTGCGTAAATATCGAGAAAAGATCGATCGATTTCTTAAAAATGTATTGTTTCAAGCCGACGGAAGGGAACGGTTAGGTCTATTATAGTGGGAACGACTTAAGCTATGACGATAAAACTTGGAGAGCTCAATATCTGGACGCCGACAACTCTGTAAGTGCAAAAAAAAATTTTTCGAAGGGTGCCGCGTTGTGCCCGGTTTTCCTGTAGACGGTCACATATGGCCCTTGCCGGTCAAAGGGCAAATTTATGCAAGTAATTATTTTGTGGTAATGCCCAGATATTGGGCACGATGCATAAGAATACCAATCCTTCCCACACTAATCAGTGTTGGTAAAGGGACACTATCTCTCTGCAGACTTGCACAATAACTTACAAAAGTGCTGCCATTTTTTTTCCCTTTTATGTGATTTTTAGAATTCCTTGAGAGAACTGATGTCCAAGATGTTGCTGGCCCAGCCTCACTTTGTCAGGTACTGCTTCATGGAAAGTTGGGACTTTTCCTTAGACTTGCATATTAAAAAACAAACTGTAGTTTTGCAGTTAGGTAAAGGGTTTCTATAGTTGTTGATAATGGAGAAGCAGCTGCAATTTCAGTTAGTGATATGCATGCTTACACCATATGTACAGGTAAAGTACTCACTGATTTTGTAATATCAGACACACAAGGTAATTTGGCAGTTCTCTGGATATAGTCTTTCTTTTTTTCTTTTCTTTTTTTTTACATGTTTTTCTTCTTTCTGTCAAGGTGTATCCGCCCCAATGACATGAAGAGTCCAGACATGTTCCAAGCTGACAAGGTTCTCCTTCAGCTTCGCTACACTGGCATACTAGAGACAACCAGGATAAGGAAAGAGGTTAGAGGAAGTTACGTGTATTTGAACTTATATGCCCATTTAACGTCAAATTTTATCTGTGTGGTTGTTTAGGGATTTTCTCACCGGATTTCTTTTGATGATTTCATTGAAAGGTACGGGTGAAAACCAGATAGGGAATGTTATTGTTGGTAAAGGTGTTCTAAGAATGAGTAGGGAAAGGGTTATTAGTAGGAAAAGGGTTATTGGGAATGGTTGTCTTTGTAGTATGGTAGAATAGGAACTAGGTAACATCATGTAAAATGAAGGTAAAGGTAAAGGGTCATCATTGATAGTACATATCTGGTTCTTATGTGTGCTAGGTACAAGGTGATAGCATTTCCTCTGAGTTCTTCTGTGCCAGACACTGCAGAGAGTTGCAGGCAAATTCTGGAGCTCACCAACTTACAGCACTGGGCAGTAGGCAACACAAAGGTAACTAGACTAGCTGTTCAGATAGTGAACTTACTGCTGTGTGGTAGAACTTTACTTCAGTTACTCTGCCTTATATCTAATCTTGATCTTATCGGTAGGTAAGGTTTTTTATAGGAGGGAAGATCTTGTGTGAGATAAGATATTAGCTTTATTAGGAGAACCCTAGTAATGAGCTTTTTAGTATACTAGAGCTAAATTTTGCTGAATGGTCATCCAAGACTTACTAGGATCTTATTACGAAGTTCTTGTAAAAATCTTGATAAGTTTTTTAGTTTCTGATGACTTTTAAAAAACCTGATTGCAAATCATATCATTTTATATAGAATTGTGCTTGGAAATTTGATGACTCCTTACCATCACTGAGTTTGCCTGTCAACCTATTGTCAACCCTCAGCACGCATGTGGTAGAGAGTTATAGCAGTCGTCCTGTTTGTCTGTCTGTCTGACACGCTCTGATTTTGGAGATTACTAACTATTATCCGTTGATTTAAGTATGAACTTACTCAGAACGAAGATTTAGGACCCATTTATTGTGCTACTTTTTAAATTTCGGGCTAATGGTTGAGAAAATGCGAAGCTTCAGCTCCATAGCGTACCAACGTTTGTAGGTAACGCCCTCTATAGTGTCACATCATAATCACATGAGCAAATAATTTCTTACAGCCCGCGGTGTCGTTTGATTTATGCTCAGGGAAGTTAACGGAGTTGAAAAAAGTGAAGTTTTTCATTGAAAATGTATACCGGTGAGTGTTTCTGGCCGGTTTAGCTTCTTCTCTTATGAAGACAGCGTTTCCATGTACCATTTTCATTGCTCGAGCTATATTGATGCCTGATTAAAATAGCTAATAGATTGCTTGTTCTTTTAGTCTGAGATTATATTATAATAGCTAGGTAGTGTTTAGTAGCGCCGAGGGTTTGCACCTTTGGTGCTTCACCGTGATAAGTATTTCAAGTCAAGACTATTACCTGACACCTCACATATCATTACACCATATTGCTACCGTGTGTCTGGATGCAGGTGTTCCTCAAATACTTCCATTTTGAAGAAATCGTGCAAGTGTTAAACAGATACGGCGAACACGCCACAGTTCTGCAGAGTGTGGTAAGGGGTTTCCTGGGACGAAGGAAGGCGAAAAGGCTAATGCATGAAAAGAAGAGGAGAGCTGCTGTAAAAATACAGGCCAGTAAGTTAAAATCATAGATAGCATTGTCAAACTCACAATGTTGTAAGGAAGTATGGGTAAAGGGTTGTTTTTGTTTTGTTTTTTTTTTTTTTTTTTTTTTTTTTTTTTTTTTTTACATATAAACTAGAGACTATTGGGTAATTAGGTTCTAGGTTGCACTGTCAAGAAAACTTTAAAATTGTACCTGCATCAAAGGCATCATACATTTTAGATCAGGAGCATGCATCATGGAGATATTGTTTTATCATTTGATAGCATCAGGTGAGTGATATGGAGGTTAGGATGTGAGAAAGTAATTAACACCCTAGTTGCTAGGTAACATAGCCTCAGGGTGAGAAGTATCCCACTAATAATATTCCTGGCAGCTGTGATGTCATTAATTTCACTCATTTCTCTAAAAATGTGCAGAAATTCTGCCAATGGGGAAAGGGTTGAGAATACTAACTTAGGAATCAATAGCTTATGAAGTCATGCCAGGGTCTGATGCATTGACAGGAATAAATTAACAGTGGATAGGATACAGCTGAGGATATAACATACTCTGGCAATGTGCAGACTTCTTCTATCTAGTGGGGAGGGGGGAGAGAGAGGGGGGAGAGGGAATGCTAGGAAAAAATCCCTTTTCCACCCAAACAAATGTCTTAGCTTACACCCTTACTATTAGCATGCTTGTGCTGTTATGAACTCAAAATTACAGTATTTAGCTCAAAATAATTTCATGTTAATTGCTCTCAATGATTTAAATATTTTGCCTTGAACTTATATATATATATATATATTATATATTTATTTATTTATTTATTTATTCATAACATAGCTACTGTAGTTTTTGTATTGTGACAGAGGGACTTTAAATCTCTTAGGTCCTTCAGGGAGGGATTCTATATGTAGAGTACCACCCATTGTGTTGTTAGGAACTGTTGCTAGGTTCTAAATTAATTAGGCGCTGTGTGCAGTTATTAGCTACTGTTTTTAGGGTCCCTCAGGCCCTAAGTGTAGCGCTCTCACTTGCACTCGGGACGCTACAATCAAGGGCCTTCAGGGACCCTAAATACAGTGGTTACCTCTGAAGCAGCGCCTAACTATTATATATATATATATACAGGGAGAGAGAGGAGAGAGAGGGCAGTGACTTTCCCTAAACTTCGCCCCAAAACATAATTGTCTAGATATAACCCTGTGTGCTACATGCTGGATATAACCCTGTGTGCTACATGCTGGATATAACCCTGTGTGCTACATGCTGGATATAACCCTGTGTGCTACATGCTGGATATGACCCTGTGTGCTACATGCTGGATAATAGAAGTTGAGCAGTATTAATTAAGCCGCCCCAGACTTGCTCATTACCATCATGGTGGTGTCGCTTGACCAACTGGCCTTTAAGTTTGTGATTTTAATCACCTTGAAGAAATTTTTGGAGTCTTTAAACTTACCATACTGTAACTCTATGAATCCTAGCTCTTTGACTGACCCTCCTCACAGAGCCATTGTGATTCCCCAACATAAAGGCCCTTTACTCTGACCAATGTCTGCCCAGCTAGATTGAGCGGTTGGTGTATTCTTTCAGATTAAAAAGAAAAATGTGTATCTTGGCAACTAAATGGCTGCCATGGCAACCAGGCTAGATTGGGTAGCCAAAATCTGATAGAGTAAAGGAAAAGTTTTTGAAGAGTCTGTGGAGCATTTCTAAATCACTTTCTCAGGACTTTAAATAAATACACTGGTGGGCATTGATTTTCTTTGCAGAGGAGAAGTTTTTTTTGTTTTGTTTTTGCTGTTGTTTGAGGAACATGTTTCAATCTGCTGCAGTTTGGATTACCAAGCTAGAGTTCTTTTGTTCATTTGTTGTTTGTTTGTTTTTTGTTGTTGTTGTTTTCACATTTTAACTACAGAATTGTCTGTAAACATTATATAAAAACTTTCTTTCATTTCTACTAAGTGGCAGCTATACCTATAAATTATACTTAGCTATGGTCAGCTATAGAGTTAGCATCCTCTGTGATAAAGTCTATCACTGTGCTTAGCTAGAGTTACATAGCTATACCCTAGAGTTAGCTGTTATTGAAGACTCCTAGTGGCAATTTTCAACTAGTATATACTTACCTTAGGCAAAAAATAATCAATAAGAGTTGGACTAAGTGTTAGACTGCACAAGATTCCCTGGGGCTGTGGAGACTATGGGATCATATGCTTCACTTTGCCTGTATTATTGGAAATCACAACTAGAATCAGTAGATAGTGGGTTGGTATATGCTGACACAATAGGCTGTCAATGTGGCTATGATTAGAGTGCACGTCTGCATGTATGTGTGTATTTTCGGCCGTGGGGAAGACATCACATATTTATCTAGTTTTATTTAGACTGCGGAGCTAGTAGTGTCCCAGAGTACACATCTGTATACAGTGCCCAGATCTGTATTGGTAGTAGATTCTAATAGTAGACCAATCAAATTGCCTGTTTGACTTCAAACAGTTGGTAATCTTTGCTTTTTTTTTTTTTTTTTTTTTTTTTTTTTGTTGTTCATTTACTGCCATTAGTAATCTTTAAGTAGCTATTATGATTTGTTGTTTGTTTGTTTGTTTGTTTTGCTAAGGTGTAAGAGGATTTTTGCAGAGACGAGCTTACCAGAAGTTGCTACGGCAACGATACCTTGCAGCAGTGACTATCCAATCAGGTAAGTCATTCTATATTGAGTTGGTGAGAAACACAAAACATTGTTTTATTACTCGCGAGTAAACCCCTGTAATTAAATACTGTAATTAAATAGTGGCTGAACTCAGTATTCCTACTTGAAAGTAGTCAAAACATTTCTTTGCATTGGTAATGAAGTGAAGATTCCATAGGGAGCAAGTCTGTTACTTTCTGTTCCCTTCCTCCATCATCAGCTGGTTTCATAGCAGCATGTGCACTGTGTGGTGGCGTGCTCGGGTCAGATCTGGGCAATTATGGCAACCACTCTCTTGAGCTGCGAGAAAGATAGGGGGAAATCCCTTCATGGGGTGACCCAGGACTTCTCCCCGGGCATCCTGGCAACCCCAGAGTGTTGTGGCTACACTGGAGGGTGCGTGGAATGGACCCGGGGACGTGGTCTCAACCTAGTTATGCGTGTCTCTCCTCAGTTTGCCCACGTAGCGATGGAGGAATCCGTTTCACATGCATCGTGCCTAGCATGTGTATTAATGTTGGCTAAGTATATGTCTATTTGATATATTTTAACACATGTATGTGTCTGCTCTGGCGTACGGATGGTTGGATTGGAACTTGAAGAGAATTAAATGGCATAATCTCCTTTTCCTATACCTTGTTATAACACTTTAAAATTAGTGCTAGAAAGATCTAAATTCCATGCTAGTTGTACCTCTGTGTTCGGATGGGATCTCTGACTATGCAATGAAGTACAGAGCAAACAGAGTGTGTGTTGTTTTTTAGATGAATGTTATACTTATATGTTGTCAGGCGATCATGTGACTGTTGTGGTAGTCAGCTGCTATATAGTGATCAAGTCAGGTGACCGAAATTCGAGGCATCAATAATTAGTGTTTCATAATTTCTTTCTCAGCCTTCTTTACTCATTAGATGTATTCTCTCTCTTTCACAGGCTTTTTTTAAACAATACAGAGTTCAACGGATAAAAAGAATCTTTGAAAAAGAGAATTTCTGTTGGTCTGTTGAGGGTGAGACTGTAGCATAGCAGTACCCCTTACCAGTATAAATACAAAATTGGAGTGTTTGTTTGCCGGCTGGTTGTCTTAGCTCAGCGGCAGAGAGCTTGTGCGTTAAGCAAGCGGTCCTGGGTTCGATTCCCGGTGACGACCAAATATTTTTAATTCTGTTTGTTTAAAAAAAAAAAAGGGCTGTGAAAGGAAGAATGCATTTAAGGAAGTTAACTAAGATAATATATATGTATCTTAGTCATTATAATTTTTTATAATGTATATCTCGGTGACTTTGCATCAGAATATGGCATGTGTTGGTGGTTAATCTCTGGCCAACTAGAGAGAGGCCATCTGTGGGTCTGGTCACTCCGAGACCAGAGTGGCGGCACACGCTCACCAACTACCTCACCATCTCACCCATGAACGTGAACATGGCGGGCAGACCGAGCTTTAAGTGGCGGTCGGTCGAGGTTAGATTGGTTAGGGACTCGCCCTCCATTGAGAGAACCTAAAACTTCTCTCCAGTGAGTTGAGGTCAAGTTTGTGCCTTTAGACATTCCAGCAATGAACTTGTGTGTCCAATCCAATCCTAAGATTGGTGGAGGAGAGGCTATTGTACCAGGTTGGTTAGTTAATTGAATTATTTGAAAATGGAGGCTTTATTGGGTCATGTGACATGGAACAGATATATGGGAGATGGTTAGATGTAATCAATTAAGAGTTATTACGTCACGTGTCTTTACTCAATTAGAACAGATACTGTAACAAATAAAGCAGCAATATAAACGAGAATAAGCTATTGTTAATTTTTGCAGTTGTTTTGTAAGCATATAAACTCCTCACCTTGAGGGCAGGAACACTTGGTGTCCCTTCTAATGTGTTGCTGGAAAAGGTATTCTAAATTCTGAAGCAATCTGCTTCACCATCACTTACATTGTTAGGAAGTGTTGCTACGTTCTATGTTTGTTAGGCACTGCACAGCTGTGGTGAACTACTGTTGTTTAGAGTCCAAGGCCCTAAAATCAGTAGTTCCCTAAAAGGCAGAACCAACTATTATATATCATGTGTATTATAATGCAAGCCCAAATCTTCTGAATCGTACAACATAGTTCACAAATATGAGCAATTTCGTACTTGGCACACTTGATATGACAAATCTTTCTAGTTTATTTTTCAAGACCCAGTTCTCTAGCTGGTAACCTTCCCCTAGTGTGAGCTGGCAAACAGTGTATTAGATTGTGGATAAAGGACTTCAGCTTGTACCTCTGGACCACAATCAGATCTGGTTTGTGGAACACTTGTTCCCATCTATTCAGGACTTCATCCAGCTCTGCAGATTAATATGTGGCCTTTCAAATCAGCTCAAGTTTTCCTCCAGCAATGCTAACAACAGATGTGAATAGAATTAGTGTTTTGCATGAAGACTAACTAAGTTTAGAATTGACCAACTTTAAGGGGCTAGACAAGGAGACATTGTGTTGTGTGGACTACATAACTCTAACAGATGTGGTGCTTAGTATTAGTACACCATTACTTCTTTTTTTAAAGTAGTTTTTTTTATGTGTTTCTTGGACCAGAACTGATGTTTCTGTAGAAGCAATGTCAGGAAATAGTATTGCTGTTTCCTTGAAGTTTTTTTTTCTAATTGTGTGACTAACATATTCTGTCTTTCTAATCTCTGGAAAGCATATATACATGTATAATATATGTATATATATAATGCATATATATGTATACATATCAACTGTTGGCTCGAATTTATACATTTCTGAATGTGTCTGTCTTAGAATATGCAATAGCAAGTCATTCATAGTTATAGACAAATACTTCACAGCATCGCAAGATTAAGATCTCCTCTGACTAATAGTTAAATACACAAATACAAACATACAAACAAACAGACAAACAAACAAAACATGCTATGGGATATGCCTGTTTGAAGCTGTCTGACAGAAACTGGTATTGTTGACACAGCTAGCTTCCTCGAGCTATTCTATGGGGGAGGCGTGCGACCACTGCGACCAAAAGCACGTTGGTTCACCATTCCGCTCTCTCTCTCCCTCAGATCTCGGCACAGTGAAATCGCAAGTCTAACAACTCGACCGGGTTAGTAAATACAAACATATCCCCGAAGGTGGTTTTTAAGCTTCGTGAGGTTCTCAAGTGGACTTCAAGAGGGAGTATTCCGCCAGCGTTTGTACGAGGAATGGAGCGTGCGCACGTGTGAAAGTTGCAGATGGAATTTGACAAGCTTCACACTTGGCTAGTCTGCGGAAACAGTAAGTATTGATTCTTCGAACCAGCGCTGTGTTTGTTTTTACTCTAGATCAGGCCATCTATGTTTCTTTTTCAAAGTTTAAAGACTCTTTTCTTTCCGCCATAGGCTTATTCTGTGGGTTTTTTAGTCTTCTTTTTTGCTGATAAATTTGTATGCGTGTGCGTAAAGTGACGCGTGTGTATGTTTAAGTTTTTCAGTTTTGAGTTTTAGTGTACAGTTCTGACCACTGGGAATCTTCTGTTTAATTATTTTATTATAATTCAGTTGATCATTTATGTAGTTAGACATTAATTGGCGAGCGAGCGAGACACTCTCAGGGGTAACACAATTGAAAATCGGGAATGTTTGTTTGTTTATATATATATATGTTTGGACGTACGTATGTCATTTTGTACTTTGACCCTCTCGTACTTTTGCGTTAGGTCGGTGTTCGACCCCGTCCCAAACTTCATCACTACCCGTATCACCCTAAGAAATTGAATTGTTTACCGCTTTAAATTCTTAGAACTCAAAAACTTAAAAGGAGTTGCACTTCTATTCGAGTTAGTAGCAGTGGTAAGTTAATAGCTATTTGTCATATTTTTTAGCCTTACGTAACAGTATTTATTTGTAAATTCATTGTCCACTAGACTAACCACGAAGGTAAGCCTTGCGTAGGTATGTTCAGTTAAGTGTGAAAGTATTGTACGTTACAAGTTCTACTTAGCTAACGAACATCAAATGAAAACATTTAAATAATTGTTTTTTATTCCTTTTCTTTTTTTTCTTTTTTTTTTTTCTTTTTTCAAATTCAAACAGTTGTGGGAAGTGGTTACTATGGCATTGAATCCCCTTCACCGTATGTACGTAGTTCAAAATCTTGACTTTTTTTTAGTAGCTTGCGTGTTGAAGTTAAAATTAATCGTTTAATGTTAGTTTAGTTTTAGGCTCGCTCGCCATTTGTGCTCAAGCACATCATCACTAGTTTAGTTTAACTATCTAAATAAAGGGAGTGTACTGTATTACTCCTGGAGAGGTATTTTAAAAGGACACAGGGTTCTAGTCCCGGGAAAAGGTGAGCCTAGCTTCATGAACTTGCGTAGTGCGGACGAGGGGGGGAGGGGGGTGGCAGGAAACTGGATTTTGCTATGTACACTACACTTTATAAATTAAGTGTGGCATTTCTAATATTTTTATTTTTATTTTTATTTTTTTATGATAAATATGTAAGTGTTCTTTTTTTCGGTGCTGCAATTATAGTGTCACATGTTTATAGTTATTTATTTTGTTGTCATAGCGATGAGAAGTTGGAGATGTCGTGACAGATACAAGAAGTTGATCCAAACGCGAAGACAGGCAGCAGTAAGAATTCAATCTGGTAAGGAATGGTCAGCCAAGATAATATACTAATACTGCAGACTTGTACATTAAAAAGGTAGTAGTTGTAGTAGTAGTAGTAGTAGTAGTAGTAGTAGTAGTAAGAGAATTTGAGCTACAACCATAATGATGGTCTTTGAAAACAACATTTAGGTAATTAGAGTTTACCAGAGCCAGAGGTGAGTGAAAATAAAGCCTGAGAGTGAAATATCTCCTCGCCATAACACTCTGACAAGTGTAATAAGTGGTTTATTCCACACTAGATACCTTCACTACAGTAGTTAGTACTAGAGAAAGGGTAACTCACAGCCTAAAGTTGGTTGTAGGGGCTAGATATTTATGTTTTAGCAGCTGCTCTAACCCTGTTGAGCAGGGTAAAGAGCAGGGTACACCTGAGGAAGGTAGCTGTAAAACCCTAGAAAATTGAATGAAAAGTTTGGCAGTTGCAGTATAGCGTGAAATAACAGCTTGAAATAACTTAGGGGTAGTGTACCTAAAAATGTCATTGTGAAGATATCTAGGGTGGAATAAATAGTATATATGTGTATATACTAGTATCTGTATACAAGTGGCAGTAAAAGAAGTCTAGGAGTTACATAAGAAGCTTGGGGGGTCACGCTCTCTGGCCCACTAAAGATAACCTCAGCTGACCTCAGCTTGACCACACCCTCTTTAGTGGTATGTAATCACTGACCAAAATGATGCTTATCAGGTGGTAAAGGGATACAACTAGACCTTTTGACCTTTTGACCTGCTGACTCATTCCAGTGACATTGCAAAGTGAAGAAAATGTTGGTGGTATTATTAATACTACTATGATTATTAATTTCAATTGATAAAAGGGAGATGGACAAAGTTGTTGTAACTTTGGAATTACCAGTGTGATAAAATTCTGTGGCAGCTGTTAACCCACAGCTTCTTGTTTATTGTTGTTGTTTGTTTGTTTGTTTGAGCTACTTTTAAAACTTTTTTTCTGGATTTGAAAAAAAAAGGTCCCAGCACAAGAAAAGCAGATTGATTTATTTGTACTGAATTGTTGTTGTTGTTGTATTTTAATTTGTTACTGTGTATTGTTATAGCTGTGCGATGTTGGCTGAGTAGGAAGAAATACATTGCCATGACAACAATGGTTGTCAAGCTGCAATCTGGTAAGGGGATACCACGAGGCTAAATTGTATTAAATATCTCATGTGATGCTTTCAAAAAATGTTTCCACAGTTTCTCGACGCTGGCTGGCTAAGAAGAAGTTGAAATCTTTGAAAGAAGAAGCAGAGAAGAAACCAAAGAAAGGTAGGTATCTACACATAGGACCACTGCATGCAGGAAGACCACCATTTCTATTAATGTTCATCAACCAATTAAAGTCTGCATTTGTGAGTGTCTAATAATATGGTTGCTTCTATTTGGCTTCAGTATCCCTTGTTTGTTTGTTTGTTTGTTTGTTTGTTTGTTTGTTTTCTCTCCCCTAACTGCACGGATTATAGAATGCTAAATTCTCATTTCTACAACTTTTCACTAATAACGTATTTATGGCTTTACACACATGCACACACACACACACGCACACACACACACACACACACACACACACACACATCCTCTAACTTAGAATGAATGAATGAGATAGGTGAGAGAGTGAATCAGTGTTGGTTCTGGTATATTGAAGGCATTCAACTCACGCTTGAGTCAACAATGGCTCCTAGTATGAGGTGTGATGAAGATTGTCTGGGACAAGTCTACTTTACTCTGCCACAATCAATGCCTCCATTGTCCTCTAGCGTTGTTGCTACATCTCTGGCAGTCTCAGAGCTTACATTGAGTCCATCTGTGGAGGTGTTACTTTAATTGGATTGGGTCTATGTGTGGTGTGTTTGTGTGTGAATATGTATTGCCTGTATAGTGTGCGAGTATTTATTGTGTGTTTGTGTGTGAGTTTTTGTGTGTGTTTGTGTGTAAGTTTATTGTGTGTGTGTTTGTGTGTGAGTTTTGTTCGAGTTTATTGTGTGTTTTTGTGTGTGAGTTTATTGTGTGTATTTGTGTGTTAGTTTTTGTGTGTGTGATTTGTTGTGAGAGTATGCCGTTTGTAAGTATGTGGTGTTTGTGTATGTGTTTTCGTTGTATTTATCGAGTCTGTGTTTGTATTGTGTGTGTGTATAAGTACATGGTGTGTTTGTGTGTGAGTTTATTATGTTTGTATGTGTGTGAGTGTTTACTGTTGTGCGTGTTTGTGTGTGAGTATATACTCAATTGGTATTATGTGTTTCTGTGTATTGTGAGTAGACAGGTAGTGTATGTTTGTGTGTGAGTATGCATATAAAATGAGAATGAGGTGAAAGATATTACTTTGAAAACCTCATTTATTTTATTTATAATTTTATGATTGCAATTATCAGTCCATCAATAGCAATGACCTTGCATAGAGTCTGCCCCTGAGGATCTAAATAATGTGTTCTCAGCTGGTAATAAACCACCACTAGGCGATGAAGTCATCACTTGGCTCTGACCCTGTGTCTGTTCATTGCCCCCAGGCCTCCTCCAGCTTCATATGTGGCCTTTCATGTGTTGGCAGTTCATGCTGCCCTCACATGACATACTTGAGCTAATGAAGAACTGAGAATTTATATATATGTAAGCTATAAAATATAAATTAAGCAGCATGCAACCAAACTCTATTATTTATTATTAATATGTGCTCAACTATCCAGTCTTCATTAATAAAATTCCTGGACACCACATAATGATTTAGCAAGAGAGGCAGAATTCTGATAGTTTATCATGAAGTTGATATCAGGTGGATGAGCTCCCTCAGTGACCTTAGTATAAGGAGGACTATGAATATGCAATGGGCATGCTCAGAGATATCAACGTGGGCCAAAGCTGAGGGTGGACTGACTTGCAAGTTAAAGTGTAGAAGTAAACCAGCGAAATGCAAGGAGAGTTTAGTGCTGGGTACTCAACAAGGGTAGGCAAGTGGGCGGGTCAGGGGTCGCTCAGAGTGGGCGGGTCAGGGGTCGCTCAGAGTGAGCAGGTCAGGGGTTGCTCAGAGTGGGCAGGTCAGGGGTCACTCAGAGTGGGATGTAGCAGCAGGATTAACTCTGGTCCACTGGAGTGGTTTATCTTCATCAACCTGAAATTACGCACACACACACACACACACACACTTCCTTGTAGCTAATAATGAAGTCGTATTAGTGTTCAATTAATCTTTTTTTTTTTTTCTTTTTTTTTTTTTTCTTTTTTTTCTTTTTTTTTAATCATCAGGTTATAAGAAAGTGAATATGTTAGCTAGGGTGCAGGGTGAAGGTGTTAGAAATGATGCTGGAGGTGTGAGGTATTGAATACAATGTGCTAATTGGTTAGATTAGCACCAGCTTTGGCTCCCACTTGTGCATGAAAGGTTGCCGTGGTTTCTAGCCACTGCATGTTGTTTCTAAGCTGATGAAAACCTGCAAGTCCATGAATTGTGTTAAACCTAACCTATTATTATTATTGTTGTTTTAATATTATTTGTAAATATTATTACTAATATTATGGTATTATCAAACTATCATTTTTACTATTATTATTTATTTTTTTTATACTACTATTCAATCATTCTTGGCTGAAACAATTATAAGAATAGCAATTTTTCTCTATTATTACTATTGTTATTTCTATTATTATCATTTTTTTTATTATTACTACACATTTAATGAATTAATAATGTTATAATATAGGGAAAGCTCCAGTCAAAGCAGCTAAAGAGAGTTTAAGATGGAGACTGCAGAGAGAAACCCAGGCCAGTCTGAACCAGATGGCCAGACAACTAGAGCAGAGGAAGTCTCCTGTCGTGGGTAGGGGTGGGAGGATCAGGGGCGTGTCTCAGAAAATAGCAGTGTCCAGAATCAGTCCACCTCCGAGAAGAGCTGGTAAGTTGATGAAGTATTGCTGAGTTGGTAAGGGGGTAGTTCAATTAGTTAGACTAAAGATGAAACTTCTGCAATATCAATTTAACTCATGACTTCTATTGTGACTCTGGCAAAATTATATTATTATTATTATTATTGCTGCTAGTGTGTGTGTGTGTGTGTGTGTGTGTGTGTGTGTGTGTGTGTGTGTGTGTGTGTGTGTGTTCACTGCCTTGCTAAAGAAGATTAAAGTTTGTTGGTATTAATAAATATTCACCACTGGATGTTTTAATTGTAATAGATGTGATTGGCAGTAAATTTGTTGACAATGCATTTCAGAGTAAATCATGTCAAACCCTCTAATCAATGGGAATTTTAAAAAAAATATTCAAACTTGTTGTTTTAAAATCTAACACCTCATTTAAAAGTAAGTTGTTATGAGTATATCATCTCACTGCTTGACCACTAATGGCTGGCTCACTGCTTGACCACTGATGGCTGGCTCACTGCTTGACCACTGATGGCTGGCTCACTGCTTGACCACTGCTGTGTTGGGAGGACCGGCAAGTTTAAACAAGAGGTTTGAAATGTGTGGTGAATGGTTAGGAAAGGGTGGGGCAGGAAGGTGGGGCTTGCAAGGGTATGATTGGTTAATAGGCGTGGTATCTGCTGGTGGTGTTGGAGGTGGAGCTTGGTGAGTTAGTAAGCTATTGACTTGTGGCCAGAGTTGCTTGAAGTTCTTCTGTAACTCTAGATATGGTTTGTAATAATAATAATAATAATAGTAGTAGTATTAACAATAATAGTGATGTATTTTAAGAGTAATAATATCATAGTAACCATAATTATAATTTTAATTATTATTAATTATACTATAGTAGTAACAATATTAATTGTAATTGTTATATTAATTATTATTATAACCATAAAAATAATTAAATGATAAAAACCAATTTCAGTAATAATAATTACAATAATAATATATGTGAGTAATAATAGCACGGCTAACCGTGCTGTTCAGTACGGCTAACCGTGCTGTTCAGGATTAATAGTACGGCTAACCGCGCTGTTCAGGATTAATAGCACGGGTAACGCGATTGAAATGGCACGAGGCGAAGCCAAGTGCTATTTCGATTGGTTTACGAGTGCTATTGATCGCAAATAGCACAAGTTACCCGTGCTATCACTCGCTAATAGTAGGAGGCTTCATTGGCACTGTAGCTACACTGTATCATTCACTCACTTTATCCGCATTTCAGGATTAGCTTCCTCTGGAAGTTCATTTTCAACCTATGGCCGTTCCAAATCTTTTGAAAAAATTCTGTCTAATACAGGTAGAGCTTCTGTGCTAAAGAAGGACATTATCTCCAACTCGAAACTACTCAAACTGTACGTTTCCAAGGCAAGAGCTGCATGCATGCACACTTACCCGTACTATTTCATTTAGCTACCGAAGTATTCACTAAGTTACGAGCTATTTCACTTTTCCATGTGATTTGTCCATTCACAATGCATGTAATGACTACTGGTTAAATAGCACTGCTTCGAAAGTCAATTGGAATTGGTGCATGAAATAAGGAAGTGTTTTGTAAACATTGGCCACTCACTCTCTCTTAATCTCTTGTCTCTAACTGCAATAGTCCTCACGCTGTCTTGTGTAACATAAATTCACCGCTACTGTGTCTCCTAGCTTCAGTAAAGACTGCATTTACAAAAATGGCTGAGCATCAAGACTTTATGCAAATACACTCTCTGAACTGCAAGTGGTATGACAGCCCATTTGTGTGTTTTGGTGCCTACACGTAGGTACTTGAGGATTACTATAAGATAGGACTAAGGTGGTAAGTTATATTTGTCCAGCCTACAACATACATACACTTAGAATTAAGATGTGGTCTGTTGAGTACGAGACTGCAGCAAGCCGTACTACTCAACAGTATAAAGGTAAAATGTGAAGGTCTTGGAAGTAGTGGGTTGTCGTAGCTCTGTGGCTAGAGCCAGGGTTCCTGGGCTTGATTCCCCAGCGACAACTAAGATTTTTTTTTTTGATTTTTTTTTCTTCACATTTTGGCTTTGCTTCTCTCTATTTAAGTGAGAAATGTTCAATCTAATTAAGATGTGATCTCTAATGATCTCTAATGATCTCTTAGGGAGAGTGGCTTTGGGAGATGTATCAGTGATCTCCATCAGCTCTAACCCCAGATCCTTTGACAATTTAAGTACCCAATTTTCCCATATGTGTGAAGAAACCACTAACCCCTTCTCCACCACCTTACCACATAGGTCAACTCATACAAAAGCTGCTTAACCCTGTGCAACATCTCTAGGGACACTTGGTGAGCCACTTTCTCTACCAATGCAGCTGAGGTGTGGTAGATAAAGCAACCATCTTGCCCGACCAACTTACCAAAGTTTTTGTGAGACATCAGTCTGCCATTTTGTTTTTGTTATTGCTGAGATACTTTTTTTATTATAATATTTTCGAACAAATAAAGAGGGTTGTTAAAGTCTTGCAAACTCTAAGAATGGCAAGGAGTGGTTCATGCAGGGAAGGACTGAAGACATGCTATGTTTAAGGGTAGACCAGTGGATATTGTTGCATAGCTATCAGCTGGAGGGATGTGTAGCAGAAGTTTATCCAGTAATGCTGCAGGTTGTTCAGGTTGTTGAACCATGCAAGAATTTAAAGGCTTTCTTCTCTTTGGAAGTTTTCCTTCTTTTGTTTTACTTTTGGTCATAATTAGTTTAAGGCTTTTTGGAAGTTCTAGTTCCTATTCAACTACGTATAGTTATATCACAGTACTGAATTACTTTTATTTATTTTATCCTAAAGGAATTCTATATATAGCTACTTAGGGGTAACTACATAATGTGGAATATGTAGGCTTTTTATTTTGAAATCTCTGAAGTAAATTGATCCGTTATTAAGGTTGCTGAAATTTTGTACAGTAAGTGTAGGTAAAGACTATGGAGTTAATGCTGTACAGTTACTCTGAAATGCCTCTAACAACTGAAATGCCTCCAACAACTTTATTAGATTTGAAATTTCAATGAGTTAATAAGCATTATTTAACCTTGAATGGAATTAGGATATTCTTGCATTTGGTTTCTGTGTTAGGAAACTGCCAAAAAAAAATATCAGTCCATAGAGCTCCGGCTATCTTACACTTCACAAACTTACCCATGAATCCAGTTCATTTGCAATTAGCCTCCAGCTAACAAGAACTAATCATGACATTGTGTAGTCCACCTGGCAGGATAGAGGGAGCCTCTAGCTGCTTGTGCTTTTAATAGTCGCCAAATGATTTGAAACTTGAGTAATTGCTACTTTTTGTTAAGTGCCTTTTGTTTCAGAATTTTCACAGTTTCTCAACTGTTGTTTCCACTAAAGACTTGTAGTTTTACCAAGAGCATGGCAGCAGAGTTGGTATTGATGCTGAGAGCAGAGTGTCAGATTGGAGCTTGGCCAGTTGTATTGGCTGTCATGTCATGTCTGGGTGATATTGCAGGTGTCAATGAGATTGCAGGTGTTAGGCAGATGATGAAATGTCATGCTCTGGTCAATTATGAAATCAAATGAGACAATTAATTATACAATGTATTGCCAGTGTCATATTGGAATAGTCTCTATTCCTGAAGATAGGGAGATGTTTCTGTGTTTAGCTTCTACTGTTGTTGTTGTTAGTAGGAATTTGTTGTTGTTTTTTGTTGTTAGTAGGAGTTTGTTGTTGTTGTTGGTGTCTATTAGTAGCTTGTTACTTGGCTGATGAGAGTATTTAGTTAGAGTTTCAGCATTTTTTTCTAAGCTAGTTCAGCACACTGCACAGGAATGTATAGCCTATATAATAGATAGACAACGAAATTGAGGGATCTACCTCCCACAGAACCTCGAGGGACGCGGGCTGTACCGTCCCGAGCGTAGCGAGGGTGACACTAGCGGCCCGAGGGGTTCGACGGGCGGTAGTTCCCGAGATTTCGTTGTCTATCTGTTTTAGAACGTAGCAACTATAGCCTTAGTTACCAAATGCTTTTTTCCCTCCTTTGTTCTATGTTGACACTCGACGACAAAGACGGCAGAGACATTACGGAGAGGTGTCCAGTAATTGCAGCAATTCTAAGGAGCCACGGCGCATAGAATATTTTCATGTGTTGTGCGCTCGACTCTAGTGAACCGGCGAAAGTGATGGAATTAGAGTCAGGAGAATCGATATCACTGCGTTTTCAGCGAACTTAGTCAAAAAGAACATTCCAGCCCACCCATCTACATTACCTATTTTTCGCATTTCAGCTCAATTGGTGAGATAAAATTTACAAAACGGCTTTGTCTCTCCTAAATCTTATTTCAACCAGCTACTCTTTCGCTCCTTTATTTAGCTCCTCACAGTCAGCTCCCCAGTCTAGCTCCTCACCATCAACTTTCAAGTCAAGCCCCTCACAATCAGTACTCTAGCTTTGCTCTTTACAGTCCTTTTGAATCAAGATTTGGTCAACCTTTACATGATGATGAAATTTTGAAAGATGTAAGGCCCATGCAAAAAGTTTGTATTAACAGTATCTGACATTGATGAACAGCTTGCGATGGATAAGGAAGGATTTTGATTACATAAGCAAAATACAACGAAAATACCATGAATGTAGTGCTTTTACATTGCAAACAATATACTAGAAGGGGTGCCTTTAATGTTCATAACTGTAGTGATATAAACATCCACAAGGATAGTACTAAAACTTTTAAAATAACATATGCAACATAATTATGTATATAACTGCTTTTTTATTGTTCATTATGTTATTGGTTTCTTTCTCATTTTGGTGATGATTGTATTAGTTAAGAAAAATATTGTTAGTGTGCAAGGCATGCGATGAATCCATCTTATCTTTCCATCTGACAGGAAAACCGTGCAAACAACATTCTTGCACCATAGATAAAATAAAAAATTCTTTAATTAATGCTTGCACAACTCATTCACCAAAAAAAAAAAAAACTAATAAAATGCTAGAAGGGAGGATACTATCAGTAGTATCCTCCCTTCAGGCATTTAGTATCCCTGTGCACTCACTTGAACAACACTATGCTGGATAGAATGCCTACTTCACAATACAAAAAAGGGGTTAGCTATGTTCTAAAGCTAGGCCTGGACCAATTATACCCGGCATAATCATAATAGGTGTGCCAAAGCATCCCAGCATAATGCCAGCATAATAAGTGGTTTGTGAGGAATTTTTTTTTTTTTAAGAATATCATTGACATTATTAACAGCTGCATTGATGACCTTTGCTGCTGACATAGCTGTTAAATAGTTTGTCTTAGCTTACATCATTATATGAGACAGAAAAAGGCTGACTCATGCTGAAAGCTGATGCTGTTGATGCAAGCATCAATGTTTTGGAGTGGTGGAAAGGCAACCAAGAAGTGTTACCATATGGTCCTCTGCAGCAAGTAAGATTGTCTCACTCCAACCATCATCTGCTGCTGCCAAACTAGTTTTCTCTTCTTTTGACAAAACACAACAAAGCTCACTAGAAGAGTATGTAGAATCATCCATTTTGCTTCAGTATAACAAGTGCTAATTCAAGCTATAAACTTTTTTTTTTTCCTCTCTCTCAGTACATTTTCTTTGAACATTCAAATTCACTGTCTTAAATTCATAATTATGACAAATTTGCCATGTATGATTGGGCATAATAGGAGCATAATAGGTGAATTTCAAAGCATAATAAGTAAATTTGACAAGCATTGGAGCAGAGCATAATGGGTGTGAAATGAAGCATAATTGGCCCAGGCCTAACTACTTGAGAATGAAGACCAGCTAAGCATTTCATCAATCTTTCCAAGGTGGTATATAGAAAGGAGTTAGAATACTTGAGTAATGTCATTTGCTTTGGACTAGCCACCCACTTACTATTGCTTTCCCTGAGCTGAGTCATTTGATATGCTGATGAATTCAACCCACCACAAGAGCTGACTATTAGTGTGTGTGTGTGTGTGTGTGTGTGTGTGTGTGTGGCTTGTACTGGAAGAGAGTGATGATCAGTATTATGTCATAGTTTAATAGAAATGTTTCAATGTCATATTAATTGATAGTGGGTCAGTATGCCATGCCATTTTTTTACAGTCTTTCCATTTTTTTCTTTTCTTTTCTTTTTTCCTTTTTTCTTTCCCCCTCCCTGTGGGACCATTTTTTTTGCACTTTTCTATTCAATTTTGCTCCATTTTTGCTGGGTTTTGCCAGTACATTTGTCATCCCTTACCCACTCAGCTGAAGACTTTTGTTTCTACATGACTAAACACACAACCCTAGAGATGGCTTACCCCCAATGGAGAAGCTGGAGTAACCCAAACCCAATGGTTACCAACCACTTCTCTCCACAAGTTGTAGTAAGAATTAGGTCATGGTTACAGTGTGTCCACTTCATCTTCCTGGCAGAGGTGGATGGTTAGCCAGCTGCTCCTATGGGATTTCTCGTTCCAGGTGTTGGCAAAATGGGCAGGTGTTTCTTGGTCAATATTCAAGGAGAAACTCTTTGGTTAAAGTTGCTTCCCTTTGTTCAGGGTACTTTATTCCTGAGTATAGATGGTACAACTTATCAAACCATAGGCCCAGTTTTGTAAACCCCAGTTTTAATGAGAGGCTATAACTTTGAGACATTCAACAGCTTCATGTATACTTAAAGAAGTAGATCCTTGGCCAAGTTCCTCCTTTACCGTGGCAGTAAACAGAGGTTTGAGTCAGAGTTGTGAGTCAGACTTCTTGGACTTGACCATATTCAAAGGCCCTAGATACCAACAACAAAGAATCCTCGACATTCAACCATACTCTAAAGCAATCGATCCCCACTCCTATCTCCACTATTCTTCTGCCCACCACCCATCCATCAAATCTGGTTTGGTCAGAGCAGAATTCATTAGAGCACTGCGAAGATCATCGTCACCAGCCATTTACAGCAAGGCAGCAAGGGAACTTTTTTCCTGGTTTGAAAACAGAGGTTACCCTAAGGATCTCCTCAAGGAGATTTCCTCTAATATCAACTTTAAAGACAGACAGCAACAACTAGAATTCAAGGATAACAAGAAGTTGGAGGATTGTACCACCATATTAAAGGTCAAACACCATCCAGCCATTCCATCTGGTGCACTCTTCAAGGCACTAGAAGATCACCAACTTCCATTCAAACCCAAGATCTGCAGACCTAGACCCATAACTGTAGGTGAATTGCTAGTGCGAGCGGAGAGTTCAGAGATAAGCCACAGTTACAATCTCAGATCGTCTTGCCACAGGAATCATGAAGATTCAGAAAATCACTTTGAAATTTAACTCGTTTGTTGTCTGTTTGTTTTTTGTTGGATGGTGCCCCCACACACACCTCAGTGGGGGTTGCAATTTTGCCTGTGTCACTAAGGCCTTTGTGCCACAGGCAAAATTGCATCATATTCACCTTAACTGATTCTTTTCATGCATTGTGTAACCACTTAGCTAGTTATTCACATGCATTAGGTGTAAACATTATCAATAACTTGCTCTACTTATAACAGCTCTCAGCTATCATTCTTTTTAGTTTCACTACTTTGAAGGGCAAACTGAGCCCGAAATATTATAGAATATTATTACAGTAGTCAAATATTGGTCAACTGGAAAGTAGCTGGTGAGTCTTGCCTTTTGAGTACTTTAATTAACCAAATTCTGACTTGCTGAGTTTTACAGGATGTATTGCTGGATGGCTTGTGTACTTCCTTACTGGCATTGTCTGTGCAATGAAGAATAATGATTGTGTTTGTGGGAGAGCTAATTGGCAATATTGTTGTTTGTTTGTTTGTTGTTTGTTTGTTTGTTGTTTGTTTGCTCCTATCTGCATGCTTTCGATACACACTTCAGATATATTCCTGTGTGGTGGTTCCTATGAGAAATTGCCTCTGCCCCCCCCCCCCCCCCCCCCCCCCCACCTCTCCCTCCTCCCTTTCTCTGTGCCACTCTATATCCTTACTACTGTACTACAATAAAAGCAGAAAGACTGCATACAGAGTTGGTGCAAACATTCAGCTCACTTAGTTCATCATAGTTGCTATATTTGACATAGCTCTGGTCCTTGCTTAATTGGAATTGACAAATCATGATGATTGCTATAGCTAGGTTACTATAATCTAAACAGATATGTGGCCATTGTATCAAGTTCTAATAAATATTACAAAATGCTAAAATAATTTACAAAAAAATTATCAGGCAGTAACCTTGGAAGAAGCAGCTGTCAAGCACTTGTAGGAAATATTGGTTACTTTATATTGCTCAAGTGTTTCTTCATAGACTTGAAGTACTGTAATATCACTAAGCAATAAGCAATTATATATACTCACTAGTGTGGGGATGCTGTCATTAGTTACCATGAAGGCACCAGGGATAACAGATAATTCAAGCCTTACTCTTCATATGAATATTTTGTCATTTAAAGAAGAGGAAAAGGGACCCCAGGATTTAATCACGTCAGGTCTATCCCCTAAGCAACAAAATGACTTCTTTTAACGAGTGTCGGCCATTCTTTTGGCAGCTGATGATTGTGACTAATTAAACAATTGCATCATACACAAGTGAACAAACACGCACACACACACACACAAACACACACACACACACAGTCAGCATGGCAAGGTGGAGTCTACAAGTAGCTGTGGAGTGGATGCAGCCTTTGACTTCTCTACTTTTATGATGAAAGGCTGGGTTGCTTGCTGCATAGACTGTAGTGCATAGAATGCAATTCTCCCTCCTCTCTCTCTCTCTCTCTCTCTTTCACACTTTTGGGTAACCTAATTGGGAGAATTTAATTTAACAAATTCAATTCAACAGTTGGTAATTTTAAATGTAATTTGATTTTTTAGTGGCCTTTGGTGCCAACCATTTCAAAGAGTTTCAAGTTTTGTAGAACTCCCTTCTAGAGTAACTCCCACTAGATAGGAAGGATAGATTACTAATTATGTGGGAGTTACTGGTCTAATTAGAGCCTTGGATGTGCTGGTAAAACAGGTGTTGTTGTTGTTTTTCTAGTTTATTTTGTTGGGACTTGATAATGAATGTGTTTCTAGTTGTCACAGGCATTCTTAGATTAAGGAGAACAGAGTGTCAGAGGGTAATGGTAGAGTTGAGCACCTTGGCAGACCTTTAATTGGCATACCATAGAACTCTTAGCTTACACTAATGCATTGATAAATTAATGATTCAGCAAGCAAGTCTGACAATTATTATTAATAGCACAGGTAGTAACATATTCCAAGAAAATGTGTGTGAAGTGTGTTGAAAATGTGTGTGTAGAAGACACATAGACTGAAGAAAGATCCTATCTGGCTAAGCTCACTGTAAACAGCCCAAAAGGTGACCCCCCTTAAAGTATTATAATCACCTAGGATCCGACCCCTGCATGCACCACCACCCCAGCTGTGGAGAAATCTTAGGAATACAAGTCTGGGGGCTCCCTTTAGAAACTGCAGCTGCTGGTGAAGCCAGAGGGCCAGTTCTTATCATTGACCACCCATCTCCATTTCTTGGGGTAACACCTGTGTTTAACAAACCTATACAAGCTTGTTTTTAAATTCTCCTCACCCTCCTACACATCACACTACAGACTTCTTGACCTTTAAGACTTATCCCTGAAGGGGTTGGTCCTGACCTGTCTCCAACACAGGCCGGGGCTGACTGTGTAATGATGGCCTCACTTGGCAAAGATCTCTGGGATAGCCCATGAAAATAGTTTTTTAGTTTGTGTGGTTTTGTTGATTGTTATAGTAATGCTTGTATTGGTGTTAGTAATCGCACGATACACTTACATGTGAAAGAACCCGGAATATAAAAGGTTAATTTAGCTGATGTGAACTCTCACCTAATTCTTTAGTTGCATGAGCATCGGGAGTGTTGCAACTAAGTGTACACCTATAGCCTATTTCTTAAAATGTTTAGTTTTGATTAGAAAAAGCAGCACAGTAATGAGCCTGTATAGTATAAATAAAATGTTCACCCATTATAAAGTCGTGCTGGCCACTGTTCCCGGCTGTATCCAAGGCTGCCTACAGGCTATCATCTCAGTGGCTCACTGCAGGCTATCATCTCAGTGGCTCACTGCAGGCTATCATCTCAGTGGCTCACTGCAGGCTATCATCTCAGTGGCTCACTGCAGGCTATCATTTCAGTGGCTCACTGCAGGCTATCATCTCAGTGGCTCACTGCAGGCTATCATCTCAGTGGCTCACTGCAGGCTATCATCTCAGTGGCTCACTGCAGGCTATCATCTCAGTGACTCACTGCAGGCTATCATCTCAGTGGCTCACTGCAGGCTATCATCTCAGTGGCTCACTGCAGGCTATCATCTCAGTGGCTCACTGCAGGCTATCATCTCAGTGGCTCACTGCAGGCTATCATCTCAGTGGCTCACTGCAGGCTATCATCTCAGTGGCTCACTGCAGGCTATCATCTCAGTGGCTCACTGCAGGCTATCATCTCAGTGGCTCACTGCAGGCTATCATCTCAGTGGCTCACTGCAGGCTATCATCTCAGTGGCTCACTGCAGGCTATCATCTCAGTGGCTCATTGCAGGCTATCATCTCAGTGGCTCACTGCAGGCTCAATAGAGTTATCCAAACCAACACTATTCCAACCATTGCAAACAAAGCTTTGATGGATGTCAGAGTTCAATAGTACAGGAAGTGTTCGTGAGATGAGTTTCCTACTTGCATGTCATCAGCTATTCTGACCTTGTGAGCTGAGAGGATTCTTTATCATGCGTGTTTTCACTGGTGCTAATTTGCAATTTAGTTTGTATTCCACTCTTTCTAAGTCATAATGACTAGCAGTATACTCACAATAGTCTCTATGCAGTCATAATGACTAGCAGTATACTCACAATAGTCTCTATGCAGTCATAATGACTAGCAGTATACTCACAATAGTCTCTATGCAGTCATAATGGCTAGCAGTATACTCACAATAGTCTCTATGCAGTAGAGAGTATCATGCTATGTCAGATATATACTTATATGACCATTATTAAGAGCCCTGCAGATAATCATAATGATAGGGGTTTCCTCATTGATAACTGCAAGGCATAATACTCATTTTAGCACACACACACACACACACACACACACACACACACACACATCTCTGAGCGACTTCTAGAAAAAATGAATCACAAACATCTCACAGGAAAAGAAGCTCACTGTTTGGCAGGTTGGAGGAGAAGGGTGGGGTGTGGGGGGAGGGGGTTGGAGGAGCACTTATACAGTTGTTAACACAACAACAACATTCAATTCATAGCAAACTGAGAGACACATTCAGCTCAGGACATGCTCAAGCATGCACAGCTGACAAATGTCACTTCCTCTCTGACATGCTCCATTATAGTGAGTGAGGTAATTGTCCCAGAGCTCCTCAGAGAAAGCTTCCATGATCTCCATCTTCTGTTTTGGCTACCTGCTTCTTGTTCTTAAAACAATTGCAAGATGTCCAATTATGAAGAGCACAAGCTACTGAAATAGCCTTTAATATTTGTCATATTATATGATTTGATATAACCACCCTAATCCCAAGTAGTAGTGAGTGTCACTTGATATACATTGCCATTCATCCAACTTTATCTAGTACTCTGTCAACTGACCGATCCAGTCAGCGTCACCGGGGACTTAGCTATGGTTCAAGGAGACATCTGCAAGTCTACCTGCTGTTGTACTCTACTAGCTTGCATTGAATAACCCCGTCAGACCAGTTTGGGTGGAGGTTGATCATATGTGCACAACCACCTCACTTGTAACAATACAGGTCAATACACTCACTGGCCACACCTATTGGTCACACCCACTTAGATCATCTTCTAAACTACGCCCACGATATTCAAGAGTAATTCCAAGTATTAAGAATTGCGTCCAATCAGTAGAAAGAGCCTATTTTGATTGTGGCATATACTGGCAATGAGGGGCGTGTTCTTCAAGGAGATTTATTACAGCAATAGATGACCTCTAGTATGTTTATTCCTACACATATCAGTTGTTAAGATTCGTTGTTTGTATCTACTTCTACCTCATCAAAGAGTGAAACTGATTGTGCATTATGTAAATGTTACTGTAGTTATATTTTAGTTATATATGAGAAGGTATAGGATGTAGTAGCATAGAAGAGGTGCTATAACCCACTGTCAATAACTGGAACTGATAGGAATGTTTCACGTGTTAATTTGTACTAATTAATGTAGGGTTGGTCCATCATTTGGTCATAATTGAGTGATGATGTATCTATAGTTGTATATGTGTTTGAGTGTGAGGTGTTATGCAATGTACCATTGTCTAAAAACACTTGAGGATGTGAGAGACAGGTGATATGAGAACACTTGAGGATATGAGGTATAGACAGGTGATGTGAGAACACTTGAGGATATGAGGTATAGACAGGTGATGTGAGAACACTTGAGGATATGAGGTATAGACAGGTGATGTGTAACAAAAGATACATTGTTATGATAACTGGACTCTAGCTTGAGGCTCTGAGATAGCTAGAGACTGCTGTGAATAGCTGGAGACTGCTGAGACATAGCTTGAGGCTGTGAGATAGCTAGAGACTACTGAGATAGCTAGAGACTACTGAGACATAGCTTGAGGCTGTGAGATAGCTAGAGACTACTGAGACATAGCTTGAGGCCGTGAGATAGCTATAGACTACTGAGACATAGCTTGAGGCTGTGAGATAGCTAGAGACTACTGAGACATAGCTTGAGGCTGTGAGATAGCTATAGACTACTGAGACATAGCTTGAGGCTGTGAGATAGCTATAGACAACTGAGACATAGCTTGAGGCTGTGAGATAGCTAGAGACTACTGAGACATAGCTTGAGGCTGTGAGATAGCTATAGACTACTGAGACATAGCTTGAGGCTGTGAGATAGCTAGAGACTACTGAGACATAGCTTGAGGCTATGAGACAGCTGAGACATGGCTTGAGGCTATGAGACAGCTAGAGACTGCTGTAAGATAGCTTGAGGCTATGAGATAGCTAGAGACTACTGAGACATAGCTTGAGGCTGTGAGATAGCTAGAGACTACTGAGACATAGCTTGAGGCTGTGAGATAGCTAGAGACTGCTGAGACATAGCTTGAGGCTGTGAGATAGCTAGAGACTACTGAGACATGGCTTGAGGCTATGAGACAGCTAGAGACTGCTGTAAGATAGCTTGAGGCTATGAGATAGCTAGAGACTACTGAGACATAGCTTGAGGCTGTGAGATAGCTAGAGACTGCTGTAAGATAGCTTGAGGCTATGAGATAGCTATAGACTACTGAGACATAGCTTGAGACTGCTGTGAGATAGCTAGAGACTGCTGAGACATAGCTTGAGGCTATGAGATAGCTAGAGACTGCTGTAAGATAGCTTGAGGCTATGAGATAGCTAGAGACTACTGAGACATAGCTTGAGGCTGTGAGATAGCTAGAGACTGCTGAGACATGGCTTGAGGCTATGAGATAGCTATAGACTACTGAGACATAGCTTGAGACTGCTGTGAGATAGCTAGAGACTGCTGAGACATGGCTTGAGGCTATGAGACAGCTAGAGACTGCTGTAAGATAGCTTGAGGCTATGAGATAGCTAGAGACTGCTGAGACATGGCTTGAGGCTATGAGATAGCTATAGACTACTGAGACATAGCTTGAGACAGTGAGATAGCTAGAGACTGCTGTGACATGGCCTGAGGCTGTGATGCATTAGGAGACAATGTGTGTGTGTGAGCATGCCCAGGCTGGCTGTACTATCTTGACCCCCAGTTGAGCTGGCCCAGACAGAGACCTGCCCTCTAGCCCTGAAGCTGCTGTAGGCCTTGACCTGTGAAGTGTTTTTAAGTATGTTGATTTTCATGCAGACAGTAAGCAGTGATCCCAGCAGAGATGTAGCAGACTACAAGTGACCATTGCTGGTGTGTGTTTGTTGTGTGTCCTACACAACTGGACCTCCCCATTCCCTTAATCTGTCAACAACCCTTAATTTACAATGAGAGAGGCATTTACATTATATAGTTGCCTTGACTGTATCAATACATTCAGACTCCCATCCATTGAACTACCTTTTCACAAGCACTAGTTGTCTAGCCTGGTGTGTAATTATATACATGGCCTTGCTTATATCTGGGACTGACCCACTGCACTAGCATCTGTCCACTAGTCAGAGCTATTAATATTCTATACTGCTGGCTGGTTACCAAGGCTTCACAAGTAGTTTCATTATATTATACCAACTTCTTTTTTTTTTATTAATTGTGTAGTAGTCTCCAGAATTTCCAGCTTCAATAATTGGAGATCAGAACTACTTTGAAAATTTATATTATATTTAGAGAGAATCACTGACCAAAAAACACAAAAAGTTAAAACACCAAATGTTTCAGCTACTGACTGTAGCCTTTGATTCAAAAATAAATGAATAACAGTTGAGTCACAAACAGGAGTGATATACCAGGTATCATGTGGAACTTGTCACATCTCTTATATTGGGCAAACTGGACGAACAGTAACACATAGATTAAAAGAACATAAGCAAGCTCTAACTTCACCTTATCATTTTTCAGCTGTTGCAGAACATGCAATGAAAGAGAGTCATGTTATTGATTGGAAGAGTGGTAAAGTGATTGACATCTGCCATCAATTATACCCTCGTTGTTATTTGGAGTCATGGTACATTAAAACTAAAGGGAGCAAGATCAACAGAGATGAAGGATTGTTGCCTCAAGTTTATGGTAGCCTAGTGAAACATACAAACAAAACCAAATAGCTAACCCTCAGGACTCATGGTTACCAACCAAGTTCTTTAACATGTACCGCCCTTAGGCTTTCACCTGTCATAGTAACTATTTATTTATTTTTGAATCATTACCACTGATGAAGGCTACAGTCCGTAGTGAAACGTTTGGTGTTTTAACTTTTTGTGTTTTTTGGTCAGTGATTCTCTCTAAATATAATATATGTCTACAATACCTGATCACATAGGATTTTACAGATTTATACTTTGAAAATTGCCATGTATGCTTGCTGGCGTAATCCATGTGTACAACATAAAAAAATGCAAATTCTCTAGCTGCTGCTAGGTGGTCACGTGCACCTGGCAGAGCCAGGATGCCTGTGCACTAAGCAGGCACTGTGAGCTGGGCAAGCACCTGCTCCTGGAACCAGGCCAGGAACTCGCAGGAGAACAGACCTTTCCTCACAGCAAGTGGTGTGGGCACCCGAAGTCCCACCTGGACCATTGCTGTTTCATGAGAAAAGGCCTTGAATTTGCACCCCAGCAAATGCCAGGTACCCAATCATAGCAGATGGAAATAACTAGATGGGCCCTGAGCCAAGGACACAACCACACCACACATACACACACTCACACACACACACACACACACACACACACAGACAGACACACACACTCACTCACACACACTCACTCACACACACATATATATACACACATACACACACTCACATACACACACTCACATACACACTCACATATGGGTATCATTCAAGCAACTTCCATACTTAATATTGAAGAACTATTGTACATGAAATAGATATTGAGGTTTCATGCAGAGGAAGGGAAGCAGATGTTTCCCTCCCACCTAACCTAACAAAAGCCCCCCCCCCCTCCCCCCAAACGTATGCCCTCTAAATAAATACATTTTATATCCCCTAGAGATGATGTTAATGTTTCTTTCTCCTCCGTTCTCCCTCCAACTTCCGTTGTTGTACTCTCCTCCAAGCTTCATTTGTAAGGGTTATTTTAACACTTACTATCTGTGTAGTAAAAAAGAAAGCTGCAATGCTTTGAGTCTTTGTTGTTGTTATTGTTGTTGTTTTTAAACATTCAGTATTTCTTCAGGGCAAATGTTTCCTAGTGGTGGTACTTCTACTTCTGTTTTTATTAAATTCAAGTTGCAATGTTGCAGTCTGCTAGTGGACTTCTAAGATCGTTTTCATTTCTCTGAAGACTAGCAGTGTTTTATAGACATCATAGATGCATGATATACACACACATACACACACACACACACACACACACAAGTGAAAATCCAGAATAAATCCCTGGCTATGGGCCATCTCACAAATATGTCTCTCCTTTTCCTTTCTCTCTTTGACACAACATCAACATGCACTAGTACAGGGACATGTTGTGTCACTCAGACAATTGATAAAGATGTGTATCATGACATGAGCATTTTGTAAATGTTGTAATCTGACATATGTAACAAGAAATGTACAGGACTCTCACTCACACACACACACACATACATACATGACAGGCTCTGCCAAAGATAAAACTTGGTACATACTTTTTTTTTAGCAAACCGTTGAAAATATAATTACCTACTTGGTGCTATCCTGCGTACTGTCCAAAGTCTTTCACACTCTGATATAATATAGTACTTTGAAGGCCAAGTTTGGATATAAGACGTGGTGTCTCACTGTTTGGACTTCATAGTATATGAGGCTGGTTGGACCATTTGCTGATTGAACTATAGGTAATAAACTTTTCCCAGATGTAGGAGAAGGGGTGTAGGTTATATTTAAGAAAAAATAAAATCCGCTGCTTTCACTCACGCATTTGTCTGCACTACAATATTGAGCAAAATGGTGTGGATATTTTCTTTGAGTATTTCCGCATCATGCAAGAGCTCAATATTATAAGTATGGCCGCCGAGCTATCTCTGTACATTAACTGTTGTGGACAAATAAATGAACTATTTATTGCACTCAGCACACAGTGTAGGATCTCATGTCACTCTCATCTCATGCTGGTATTATCACGCACTGGATATGATTAAGAATGCTTACGTGTGCTAGTATAACACCTTCCCATATCATACACTGGCTCGTGCAATATATACTGCATATATACGTATATATATATATATTCTACCAATACAACATTTTATCATAAAAATAACCAATTAATTTATAAGTTACTCATTAATAAGGACTATTCCAAGGATGATTTCTGATACAATTGACTAGTGGCTTACGTCTGCACAAATGGCGAGTGAGGGCCTAGTACTTGTATAAGCAACAATAAGAAAGGATTTGGTTACTTTCATTCACATTGTCAATACTAAGTTCAATTTTTAACCACATACACTGTATTATAATATATATAATGAGCTAGAAAGATACAAGACTGTGAGTTACCGTGTTTTATTGGCAAAAATTAATGAATAGACATGATTCAGTCATTCTCGGTTGAAATAATTATAATAATAGTAAATTTTTCTCTTTTTAACAGCCAATATATTACAACTTAACCCGCCGTTTACACATTTACAGTCATTTGTGGCTGCTCCTGCTTTTAACTTGTTTGCCGGTAAGATGAGAGAAGACAGTAGCCAAGGAGGAGGGGCAGTCCTCCTCCCTGTCCTCTGGGACAGTCCTAGGTTGTCTCTTTGCCCCTCCCCTTTCCGGCCATGTCGATAGGTTACCAGTTCACTTGTGTGCAATTGCCTAGCTCACGTGTGCATCGACATTCAAAGGTATCCGCCCCCACTCTGCTCCGCCCCTACCCTCACCTTACCATTCCGAATGTTCAGTCAGGAATGTGCTCACCATATGACAGACAGCATTGAAGAGAAACAGTGTCATCTTTCAGAACTCATCGTCTGTCCTGCGTTGCTAGGGAGGTGGCGCTGTAAACAAGGTTGAAACATTCACGTCTGCCGCAGGTAATAGCTTGCTTTTCAAAGACCCAAAGGTCATTACATGACTAAACTTTTAACTCATTTTTCTATTTCATGTGTTAGAATATCCCACATATACATCCATGTGTGTATTATATTATACATAATCAATTGTCTTTAATTTACACCTGCTAATGTCCCTCTTCATACACTCGCTCACCAATTAGCATAAATATCACATTTAAATATATATTCATCTCAAAAAACATGTATGTATTCTTCTGTGTATTCCTTAGACAATGCAACTATTTGGCTGCAGTAGCTAGCAACATTTAAAAATAGAACGGCAAACTGTTTTGCAATTCATTTTCGAGAACTTAATGCAATTGATGTATTTCAAGTGGTTGTTTTGGCTACTTTGATAAAATTCAAGGGCTAATGAAAAGTTAATTGCTTTCTGTTGTTCATCAATGGATTAAATTCACTCAAAAGTCTTTGTTTCGTTAATGCTAATGTATTGATGCCCACAACGCATCACTATCATTTAGCCCCAATTTGCACCTGATGGTAAACACTAATAGAAAAAAGTATTGTTGGTTGAAGTTACCACTAATAATTGTGCTAGACATGCAAGTGTAGGCATGTCTTCACTGTGATGTGGTTATTTGCGAACTCAATGGTTGGTATCGTCAGGATGTAAGCGAAGACAATGTTGTTGTTGTTTTGGGTTTTTTTCTTGTTTTTTTTTTTGTTTCTTGTTTTTTATCGTCAATACTGCATACAGACCAAATATTGAGATGAACGATTTTGTGATGAATTTTTTACACAATGACACAGTACATATTGTGCGGTTTGATTACTATCTGCGAACGTTTGTGATGAATAATTCACTAAACGTAGCCGTTCGCTGCTGTAAATACTCCTTTTCCTAATATCAGTTATACTTCTAAGAGATCATCAGAAAAGTTAATAGATCGTTTTTTATGTGCATGTTTCTGTGTGTGTTTGTTTGTGTTGTAAGACTAGATTCATTGTTTCATAAGAAGATCTAATTTCTACTATTACATAAGGCTCTGCTACTTGGCTTTCAAAAAATGGTTGCCTACAAGCAATGCAATGAAGTCTATTGAGTGTACAGTTTAATGGAGTTTGTACTGAAGGGCTGCACTCTGTCTTGTATTACGTAATACACCTCACAATTTTCTTAACAAATGTAATACAAAACTATTAATATATAGGAGGAAGATAACTTAGAGTTTGTTTGAAGTGAATACATCACTTGCTGTTGTTCTGGTCTCAGTAAGCTTTCAGAGCTACCACTCGACTGCTGACTATTTTCTCAGCTCTATAAACACGGCAAAGAGTACAGATAAGTTTTCCTCTGTGAATACTTGAGTTGTCTCTTTACTGGTGCAGTCACGTTTCAAACACACTTTTTCAATGGCCGGAAAAAGCTTAATAGCTTTTTATGTGCATGTTTGTGTGTGTACTTGTGTGTGTGTGTGTTTGTGTGTTGTAAAACTTGATTGATTATTTCGTAAGAATTTCAAAGTTCTGCTATGCCCCACTGTTTACTTGGCTTTCGAAAAATACAAGTTGTCTGCAAGCAATGCAATGAAGTCTATTGAGTGTACAGTGTAATGGAGTTTGTACTGAAGGGCTGCACTCTGTCTTGTATTATGTAATACACCCCCTTAACAAATATGCACTTAGAATCAGTGACTATAAATATATAGGGAAATCTGCTATTGAGGGAAAAAAGATGTAGAGTTGTTTCAAAGTATGCATCACTGGATATTAGTCTGATGTCAGTAAGTTTTAAGTGCTATCACCTGATCACTGACCATTTTCTCAGCTCTGTAAACACCACATCGAGTTCAGATTGGTAGTGAGCTATTGTGCTATCTCTTTATTCTTTATAGTGAATCACTGACTTAAACTGCAGTGAAATGAATCTCTGCAAGGTTATGCTGGATTAACTGCTTAATAAAAGATTTGTCTGTGCTTTTTCTAATAGCTGTGTATTTCCAAATTCAACTGATACTCTGAGCTGCTTCTGTTAGATAAGGCCATTCTAGTACAATGTCTCTTCTGTCTCAAGCCTTTAGGCATGCCTAAGGCCTGTGAACCCCACATCCAGAGTGCCGCTGAGAATCTCAGTGGCAGAGTGGCACTACATCTACTCTGCAAACTAGAGGTGATAATCTGTTCAGATAATACTTGTGGTTATCGATGCGGTCAGGTGATGCGGTGAGCTGGCAAGCTGAGTACCGTATATGGGTGTTGAGGCTGTTGCCAGAGATGAAGCCTCTGCCTGTGAGAAACCTTGGAAGGATGAATGTCAGGACTTCTTATGGCTGCCCCCTCCTTCCCTCCCTCCCTGCCCCTGCTTGGAATGAGTTAATTACACGCCACTGCTCTCCCCTCTAATGCACATTGAGCCAGTATGTACTGTCAGATGGAGATGGCTAATGAAACTATGCTTTCTTTGAGGACCTTGTAGTGTTCTGGTATTTAATAGTGTGTTTCTGGTTACTAATTTCATTTTAATTTTGTTGTTATTACTATTGTTGCTGCTGTTGTTGTTGTTGTTGTTTATAATAGTCAGAGTGTTTTTTTTTGTTGTTGTTTTCCTTCTTTTTTTTCCCCCCTTTCCCCCCCCCCCCCCCCCCCCCTTTTTTTTTTTTTTGGATTGTTTGTTTCTTTGTTTTCTTCCTCCCACCCAACCTCTCCTCTTCTCTGTCGTGATAGATAGTAAGTAAGTAATGGTGGGAGTAATCTACTTAAGTGTGTGTGTGTGTGTGTGCGTGCGCGTGTGTGCTGTAGGGCTAGAGGTAAAGCTGACTCTATTAGAAGAGGAGGAACCTGGTGTGGAATGTGAGAATGAAGCCACACCCCAAGGCGTTAAAGAGGTTAGTCCCTGATACTCTAGTTCTGTTATAGTGTAACAGTGTGCTAAAAATAGTAGTAGTGGTGATAGTAGTAGTAGTAGTTGTGGTAGTAGTAGTAGTTGTAGTAGTAGTTGTTGTAGTAGTAGTGGTGGTAGTAATAGTAATAGTAGTCATATAGTAGTTGCACTCAAGGATGGATTCATTCAAGATTTTTTTCTAAGGGGGGGGGGGGGGGGGGGGAGGAGGATTTGTAGAGTCAATGATAAGGATGGCATTAAAGTTTAGTGTCTTAAGTGCACATAAAGTGAAAGGACTAGAACTAGTAAGTGTTGATTTTGAAGGAATGTTGGACATTTTTAACAAACTAACTTTAGAGTAAGGCTCTAATTATTCACATCTTATGCTGACAAACCAGGGTACGAAAAATTAGGGGGGGGGGGGGGGGGGGGGGGGGGGAAGGAAAATGTAGGAGGTGGGGATCCCAGAGCTCCCATTGTCTGTATGAAGCCCTCGTACTAGTGGTAGTTATGAGTACTAGTATAGAGTAGTAGTAGTAGTCGTCGTGGTGGTGTTGGTAAGACTATGGTAGAGTAGTGGTGGTATTAGTAGTGAAATATGCCAACAGTAATACAACAGTAATAATAACGAAAGCAACAGTTATAATGATAATAATTATACCAATAACAACAAAGAAGTTAGGCGTACAAATCTGACTATTGATATTACTATACAATGAACATGTATGTGGCATATTAATAGCACATTATGGTAGAATAATGAAATAGACCAACTGCTTGATTAACACTTGCAGTGCAGACTAGCTTTCGAGTACACCGGGATGCTTGAACTTTTGCATACTGTATCAACTACTTACACTGTGGACTAAGGACAACATTATTCTCTCTAGTACTGATAAATACACTTTATGGACTTGTCAATTGTAGCTCCTAGTTAGCTCTCTCTTAATGCTTAGGAATATTGTTTAGTTGATGAATTTGAGCATAGGTGCTATGAATAATGTGCTATAGTGTTTGGGGATGACGTTGTGAGTGAAATGTAAGATATGAATAGCTCCTGCACTTGTTCCGGAGGACAGCATGAATACCATTATACACTAAACCAGGACTGGCAACTTCTGGTCGTGAATATTGTCTCAGTCACCTGGACCAGTCTGTAGACCAGTGGTACCAGTCCCTGAACCAGTCTGTAGACCAGTGGTACCAGTCCCTGAACCAGTCTGTAGACCAGTGGTACCAGTCCCTGAACCAGTCTGTAGACCAGTGGTACCAGTCACCTGGACCAGTCTGTAGACCAGTGGTACCAGTCCCTGGACCAGTCTGTAGACCAGTGGTACCAGTCCCTGAACCAGTCTGTAGACCAGTGGTACCAGTCCCTGAACCAGTCTGTAGACCAGTGGTACCAGTCCCTGAACCAGTCTGTAGACCAGTGGTACCAGTCCCTGAACCAGTCTGTAGACCAGTGGTACCAGTCCCTGAACCAGTCTGTAGACCAGTGGTACCAGTCCCTGAGAACCAGTCCTGTAGACCAGTGTACCAGTCCCCCTGAACCATCTGTAGACCAGTGTTACCATTCCCTGGAACCGTCTGTACCCAGTGTACCATCCCTGAACCAGTCTGTCGACCAGTGGTACCAGTCCCTGACCAGTCTGTAGACAGTGTGTAACCGTCCCTGAACCAGTCTTTAGACCATTGTACCAGTCCCTTAACTCAGTCTGTAGACCAGTGGTACCAGTCCCTGGACCAGTCTGTATTTTATTATTATTTCCTTTCTCCTTTGTTTTATAATATTCAGTTAAGGCAAAGAATTTCCAAGATTTTTATGGAGGTTCAATTAATCATTTTAGGCAAGCTTAATTGTTTAGTATTAGTAGTAGTAGTAGTAGTAGTAGTAGTAGTATGTAGTCTTAAAGCAGCAGATTATGTTGGTCAAACCTTAACATCCACTAAACCAACCTGCATGTAATAAATTAGATTTAAGGCTTACATATGTTATAATCTTGATTCACTTAGAAGGTTGCCAACTGTTTTGTGTGTGTGTGTGTGTGTGTGTGTGTGTGTGTGTGTGTGTGTGTGTATGTGTGGTCATGAAGCTTATCAGCGACTATGTTTGTTGGATTGTTGTGAGTATATGTGCGGATATGCTAGCGGTATGCTTTATCACCTTCAGTTTTTAGTTAATTAGTAGTGATAACTCCATCTAATTAACACTTTGAGTCTAGCTTCTTATATTTTACTCTTAGACCAATCTTCCACTTCGTCTCCTGCTTTCTCTCGTCCTTACCGTTACCAATCTTCGCACCGTGCCGCTCAATCTCCGTCTCCACCCGCAGTTCGAGGTCGACGATGGCATCGGAAGATATCTAAAGATATTTCATCGGAGTCTCCAACGTTACTATCTAAGTTACCCGTGGGTGATAATTATTCCAGTCAAATTGACCAGATGAAAGTTAGAGAACAGAGACTGGGACAGTTTCGTGCTCAAGAAAATTCAAGCTCAAGGTGTGTAGACTTAATGATTGGTTAGGATGTGGGATTAGCAACAACTTTCATTAAATGTTTTATTATTTTTATTTTTTTATTTTTTATTATTATTACATTTCTATTATTGTTATTACTATTAATATTATTATTATTATTATCATTATGTTAAAATTTTATTATGATCATGATAAATTTTTATTAATTTTATTATGATTTTAAAATTTTATATACTGTAATTATTTATTGTAAATATTATTTATGTCATTACGTTCAGTTCAACCCATCAAACTAGGAAAATATTTGAGGAGCTGATAAGTCGACAGCGTGAACAGGAGAAGAAAGAGTCCCCTGGACCAGGAGATCGTAAGAACATTGGGAAACAGAGGATTAAAGTCAAGAGACCCAGAGGTCATCCTGACTCTGTCATTCACAAGTTACTTGAACGATTTGATCCTATAATTATTCAGTAAAGAACAACAACTGTTTCCCCCTTTTTTAATTCATTCTATTTATTACACTTCCTTCCATTCTGTTGCTGGATTTACTGCTTACATTACATTTTTCTTATTAGCGCGCAGCGCGCCTAAATGTGTGTGTGGTTTAGGGTGTGGTCAAGTAATAGCTTAATGCGCATGCCTAGTGTCGGCCATTTTGTTTCTGTAAGTGACTTTTCCCAGTCGTCGGGTGGGGCGATAGGTGGCGCTTACAAAGTTTTATCCCTCCCCTTTGACTGATCCTTAACCCTAGACAGGATTGGAGCTGTTCTGAGCTAGCCGGAGAGAGTCGACTCCAGGAGGGTGAGAGCCGGAGTGTAATCGAGAGAACCAGGGATTTCTGCGCCAGAATCAGAAGTAAGTGTTGTTCCCACAATGGTGTCATTTCTCCTATAAACAGTGCCAGCCTCTCTAAACTCCGCCTTAACTTCCTATATGAATACCTGATACAGTAATAATGTAGAGTGTTTGTCGTGCTTGTTTGGCATGAACGTGATTTTAGCCGGGATGGTTAGGTTGACCGATTGAGGTTTTCGTACTCTATAATCGAGGCGCCCATGGGGCCGATAACCCCTGGACCGATTATTTGGGGTGATTTCTGTTCTCCCTCCTATTTGTAAGGTGGTTCCACCAGACAGGGAGTGATATGGCTGTCTGTTCTGATACTTGTGGCTGGTAAGTATGGAGTGGTATATTTTCCCAGTTCCTATGGTTCCTTGGATGGTAGTTGTGACTTCCCTGTTTGACAGGAAGAAGTCTATTTGGTGATATGGAGACAAGGAGTGTTCTAACAGGACTTCATTAATTTGTGGGTGTGCAATAAGGGGTCTTTAGGGAAGGGAGAGAAGGATTAGAATGAGGCAGAGTTGTAATTCAGGTTGTTGTATATTTAGTCGACATCTTCATACTGTTTCTTGTCAGTTCAGTTGTGAGGTCTGACCTTGCTTTTCCCTCACTTCAGATGCTATAAGTTCATCGGGCTTTCCTGAAGCTTTCCAGTAAGGGGTGGGTTTACTGTCAAGTTTCCTAAACCAAAGTCACATGATAATAATCTTATAAGTGGTTAGCTACTTATCTTCTGGGTTTAGGCAGTGAGTTTTTCGTTGTGTTTTTGTTCATCATCCCTCTCAAGACCGGAGGGCACATTTCACTTGATCCTGATTTTGCCTGCCTATATGTAACAGAATCGCAACTTGGGTGCCTGAATGATAAATAAGACGTGTGGGAATTGTCAAGCTGATTGTGAAAATAGACAAGGCCCCTATAAAGCTCGTTTTCTGCCCATAGCTTGGAGCTGCATCAAGAGTGGGGACATTAACCAGCTAGAGAAACACTTGTTTCCCCCTCCCCCCTACAGATATCCTTAACTGCTAGCTTTTAGTCCTGTAGTGAACGTGATATCAACATAGTTTTGCATGGTTCTAAGCACGCACTACAAGAGACTAGCAGAATGTATTTGTATTTTCCTAGCAACTAGATTTGTTTTCTGTTGATATGAATTACTTTCAGATTTTGTTCAACTGTCTAGAGTAGCAACTTAAAGATAGTTTTATTTTTGTAGATTTGTACAGAGATCTTCGAGTTAGGTAATGGACTCTGCAGGTGATAACCATTTCGTGGGAGACGGAGAGCTTCCGGAAGGAGCCACCACAGTAGACACGGACAGCATGCTATCTACGGGTGGTCTGCACTCCGCCAGTGATCTAAGCGGCGCTGTAGAGACCAAAGAAGAAATATCGACGTCCGAGCTTATTGGTGTCCCCGCGGATCAGTCAGACGAGCAACCAGATCAAACTCCGCAGATCATTCCTTTGAGCATTAACGGCAACATGATTGCACTCCAGATCAACCCTCAGACTGCACATGCCCAGTTAATTCACGTCGCAGCACCGGACAGCTCGTGTGATGTCCTGACGGGCAGTGCAGCAGAAGCTGACGCACAGCCGGAAGAGACGATCATCGAGCAGGAATGCTCAACGACTGAAGCAGTGGAGGAAACGGAGGAAGAACTGGATAGCAGTGGTACTATCCTCCTGCCGAGCAACGATCCTCAAGTTTCTGAAGAGGTTGTAGTGACCCAGCAGGTTTCTGAAGGTTCTCCGGTGCCCTCGAGCTCTGCGTCCAATAACCAGGCCACTCAGTTCCAGATCCAGTTGGGTAACAATACATTCGTTCTCCCAGGAAACGGGCAGGGGAATGGGACCTCTGCTGCCAATAACGTGCCCATTCCCATTACCCTAGCCTCTCTGGCTAGTTTGATTGGTGGGAATCTACCGCTCACTCTGGTCACCCAGCAGTCCACGGAAGACGGCGAGAAGTCAGAGCCAACCACGCCCACATCGGCTGGGAGCACTGGTGGAGCTACAGCGATACCTCAGGTCCAAGGCATTCCCATTCCTCTCAACATGGTGGCGTTGCAAAACCTCTTGAGCATGAACCAAGTTCGCTTGGCCAGTTCTCCTGGCAACAGCCCGACTGGGCCCATGGTTTCCGTCAACGGGCAGATCCCGTTTGTCTTCACACCTCCCAACACGCGCCAGACGACGAAGCGCTCCAACTGCGTGTGCCCGAACTGCTTGGATATCCAGAAGACAGGAGAGCGTCCAAAGCGACGGACTCACATCTGTCACTACCCAAACTGCGGTAAGGTGTACGGGAAAACTTCTCACTTAAAAGCACACCTTCGCACGCACACGGGCGAGAAGCCGTACGCCTGCAATTGGCCGTTGTGTGAGAGGAAGTTTACAAGGTCAGACGAACTTCACCGTCATCTCAAGACACACACAGGCGAGAAGAATTTCCAGTGCAAGTATTGCGACAAGCGTTTCATGAGGAGTGATCATTTATCAAAGCATATGAAGATTCACCAGAAGGAGCGTTCGTCTCCCAGGAAGGTTTTGGACGAGCTCGGAGTATCTGCCAGTGAGATAGCCGAGGCAGGTGAAATGATTTCCGCGGAGACGATCACAACGGTACAGATTACCTCGCCCGACGAAATGCACGCTGGCGATGACATCATTAGAGAAGTCGGGCACACTATGATCATCCCGGCTACTCCAGAGGATATCGAGAACACAGCTGCGGCGTCTTCGAACCAGGACATAGATATGGCGGAGGAACAACCTAACGAGGAAGTACAGGGTATCCTCAATGAGCTGGATTCGCGAGCTGAGGTGGTGGAAGTCGTTCTGCAAACTGCACAACCAGTACAATAGGCGATGAATACTCAGAATGGAACAGATTTTGTATTTAAGATATAAACTATACGAGACTACATGCAACCCAGAAAAAGCTGTGCTATAATGGAAGTTTTAATCATATCATATTCATTGGCGAAGAGAAGAAGATGTAATGTGCAAAAGACATAAAAACGCACTTCTCACAAGCTATGCATTGTTTTTCCAGCACTTAAATTCTATTTCTATATTTCCCCTTTTCGAATTTAAAGACTTATTGCAGACAGAGACTGTGCTTCTTTTTTTTTTCTTTTTTTTTTTTTTTGATGGACATCATGTTTTAGGTGTCCAGGCTATATTTCTATGTTTGTTGTATTAAGATGTATTGTTGATACACAGGTGGTGTGTCAATGTTCTTTTGTGTTTGCACTATGATGTACATATATATTTTTAAATAAAGGTTATTTTGATGTATTCACTAGCTACCGCGTGGGATATGCCTATAGTAGCTTCCTGGTTTATAGCAGCCAGACACCGTGGTTTAGCGTTAGTGTGCGGTTTTTTCATTGAAACCCTTTACCCGATTTGTGGCTTGTAACCATGGCTGTAAGCCGGGAGTAATGCACTATAATAATTATGGCTATACATAGCACTTCAGAGTGAATGGTAATAGCTAACTTAGCGGCTAGACTATTATAAGTTGTCTGTAAAATGTAGAATGAAAGAGATCAAAATTACAACACGCACTTAAGAGCTTGTTGTAAATTATTTAGCCTGGATGAAATTTATAAGAACATCTAATGTTACTGCAACTCCGCACCTCGTCGTATCTGCTAGCCCTGGGTTACTTAGACTACTCGAAAGACTATCAAAATGTCCACAATTTAACGGGGCTGCTACGTATACGAGAAATAAAATTGTGTAGCCGATACGTTTGTTGTTGTTTTTTTGTTTTTTTGTAGTCGTATCTGCTAGCCCTGGGTTACTTAGACTACTCGAAAGATTATCAAAATGTCCACAATTTAAGGGGGCTGCTACGTATACGAGAGATAAAATTGTGTAGCCGATACGTTTGTTGTTGTTTTTTTGTTTTTTTGTAGCTAGAGCAGTAGATCAGGAATAACGACTCAAAATTTTTACTACGCATGCGCACATTAGCTTCGGTAAGAAAGTTATAACACATTATCTGAGTAGTTTCCTTGTCATATTTCTGTGTTGAGCTGTAGAAGGTTGGCTTGGACTGGTCCTCCAGATGCTAGTGATGACGCTGTCAGTTGCAGCCAACTCGGAGTCGCTGGTAAGTCACAAAGCAAGCAAAATAGAATTGCGGAGAATAGTTGTGATGAATTATTGTAATCAGTGCACCATCTGACCAAATACTTCTGAATACTATTTTGGTGGATTGCGGTTTTAACCTTTTTTTGCTATAAAAGTGCATTGTACGCTTTACGGTCGGAATTGTGTCTTTGTGTTGGCAGAGAAATCGGCGAGAGGAGATAGGCCATGGTCCTGCAACCAATGATGACGGGATGAATGCTACCAGTGTGCCTGATGAAGTAAGTGGTGTACATAACCGCCTTAAACACTATGACCCGGAGAAACCATCCAAGGGCATCTCCGCCGCGCAATCAGCTGGGAAGCCCGTAAGAAACGTCGTCCGCAAGAAGGTGTCCAATCGTACGACGTCGTCGGCGGGTAAAGAAACTAGCAGGACATACGGTGGAATTTGCAATGTGCAGCCAGCACCGTCGCTGGGTTCGGTTAAAACGATCCCCAAGAGCAATATCCTACAAAACCCATGCAGTAGAGAGAGTTCTCTTGTCAACTCAAACAACTGCAACTCAACTCTTGAGCTGAATAAATGCGAAGTTCTGGAGAGACAGTCCACCAATGAACCCCCACCACTCATAAACTCCACAGATGCCTTCAAGTTGAACCTTGATCTCTGTCCTGAGAACACTAATCGACTCACGCATATGGGACCTCCTGCCTTCATGATGCCTCGGCCTCCCCATCTTATCCACATAGACAGGCTGCACAGTACCGGCAGTAGCACTGCTGCTGACATGCAGCAATACCACCATCTCAAGCCGGCAGAGGGCGTCGCCAGAGAACAACACCAGCCGATCTCTGCTGGATTCAGCATGGAGCAGGGCTATGAGCACTACATGAATCAGGGTGGCAAGCGGTACGTAGCCATTGTCCAGCCTTCTTGGATATCTCCAATGACTTCTGTTCACCAGCCTCATCAGCCACAGATACCTGCAGGAGGAGGTGTGTAGCTGGGCTTACTGGAGGGTGGGATTGGGGCACTGTGTTGGTATGGCAACACAGAGTCTGTGTTGTTGTTGTTTTATAGTTGTATCTTTAGTTTTTCATTTGTATTAGTTATGCATGCGTAAAATGATTGGTAAAATTATTGGTGAACTCGTGGTAATTATTCTTAAAAGGAAGCTGGTATATAGATATATAATTATGTATTTATAAAGAATTGGAATAGCAATCTGTAGTTTGTTTTTCTTGTCCTCCTTCCCCTTTTTCTGTTTCCCCCCTTTCTTTCCCCCGTTGCTGCCCCTCTCCCCGTTTTTTTCCCCTTCTCTCCCTGCCTTTCGTCCCCCCGTTGCTCTCCCCCCCCCCCCCCCCCCCCCCCCCCCTCTTCACAGTATGTACATGTGTGCTTGTGCGTAAAATACATTTAACTACTGTATACAATTTTTTTTTTTTGGTAAAATATTTTACTTTATAATTATATACTTTTTTTGTCTGGTCTGATCAGTCCCTGAGTTGCCAGTGAGATTCCAGCCGAAGTTTAATGTGTTTTACTTACCCAGTCCATTCAGGAATTTGTTTATGTCTCCTTTACAAAGCCGTGTCTTTCTGTATTGCTATGGTCTTGTTCCCTGCTTGAGATCTAGGAATGTGCATTGACAAAAGAAAGAAATTGATTTAGTGGTCGGGGACAAGACCAAAGTATTGGTCCAAAGCTGTGTGAATTCTTATTCTATTGTTGAATTCAATATTTCCTATGTCACTGATTCTATCTGTCACTGTCTCTCCTTTTCCCGTTGCTCTCCTTTCTCTCCTTTCCCGTTGCTTTAGGAGAAGGCAGCAGCCACTTCATGCACACTGATCCAGGCTGGGTGGGCGTGCCTCCCATGCTAGAAAGTGGTGAGGGCACATTGCTTCAAACAGACGGAGCAGGATTATTGATGGAGAGTGCACCTTCTAAGAGGACTAAGAGAGTCGCTTGCAATTGTCCCAACTGTGTCTTGGGATTAAATGCACGCACCATTAACCCTGATGGCACGCCGAAGAAGAAGAAACACATTTGCCACTATCCGAGGTGTGCGAAAATCTACGGCAAAACATCGCACCTTCGCGCTCATCTCAGGCAGCACACGGGTGAGCGGCCGTTCTTGTGCCGTTGGGCATTTTGTGGTAAGAGATTCACCAGGTCGGATGAGCTCCAGCGTCACATGAGAACGCACACGGGCGAGAAAAAGTTCCCGTGTGAAATTTGCAACAAGAGGTTCATGAGGAGCGATCACTTGAATAAGCACATGAGGATTCACCAGAAGCCTCCAAGTCAAGACGGGCAAGAAGAGAGCACAGTACAGGAGGACAATAAGCGCCAGAAGAACAAAGATCCCGTACCATCTTCACCCAGTTCTCTTTCGTCCACCAGCGAAACTCCTCTGCAAGGATCTGTTCCTGTAGCTGAGAATGACTTTGAACTTGACAGCGATACTATCCAAAGTTCCCAAGAGTCTATGCGATATGGTTCCTCTTTAACTGTCTCGCAAGATAACCCATCAGTCACCATACAGGATCACTCCATACTGACTCCCGAGCTTCCTTGCTACGTTCCTGCTGGTCTCAATATGGCAATGCCTCTGACCAAGCTCTCTCACCCTCCGCTCTCCCACACGGACCCTCTTTGTTCGACTTCTATTCCTCGGATCGACGTTCCAATTAATACCTCTATGCATCAACCTCAGCAGACTCCAGTATCCGTGGGTAACTACGATAGTGCAATTATTGCAATGGATCAACTTCGCATTAGTTCAGAGGCCATAGCGTTTCAAACGCCATCTAATGCTAGGTTAATCCAAATCCCGTTCAGCCAGCCGCCGCCTCCCATGGAGTACATGCTGGGAGGTCCCGGCAGTTTCCCGGCATCACATGCCAGTCACCTGGGAAATCTGGCATCACATGCCAGTCACCTGGGAAATCTGGCATCACATGCCAGTCACCTGGGAAATCCCAGCCTAGTTGCCGGACCACTGGAGCATCAACAATTATATCCGCAGTCTTCACAAGTTCTGTCTCATCCTCCGTTATACCCACCATTGGCTCCGTCTACCACAATCAGTTCTATGACGACAGGCACCTCAGCCACGCCTATACAATAAACTTAACCAAGAATGGTAAATTTAAAATTTAACTTATGTTTAAATAAAGTAACTTTAAAACTAGAATAAGTCACAAATTACTATCAATTATGTCTCCCTATTATTCAAAATTAACCGGTTCATCTTTTGTTTGTTTGTTTGTGTGGGTGGGCATGTCAATCATTACCCGATTATCCGACTTTTGTTTTGTTTTGCCATTACCTTGTTAGCAATAAGTTTTGTATTCAGAATCTTTTGTTAGTTTTGTGTTCATTGCAAATTCTTGTAGAAGTACTCAGTATGATTACCATTGCAGTCATTTGATAAACCAAGCACATATCTTCACATTCCTCACAAACTGCATCATAATTCTCATATTACCATCTCTATAATAATCAAATCATCTATTTATTTTTGTGATTCACGCTATTTTTCTACTACAATCAATGATCTCTGAAGAAAAATTACAATTAAATATATTATATAAGTGAATATAAGTAGCATGACAGCAGTGTAAGTAAGTGTGTTAGCAAGCAGTCCTGGGTTTCATTCCTCGTTGGCAACCAAATATTATTAGTCATGTATTGTTTAAAATGGCCTGTGAAAGAGAATAAGAACAAAGCACTTGCAAGCGTAATGGTAACATCTTACTAAATTGTACTAAACTAGATGTTTTAATGAATGAGAAATGCTCAGTTTAATTAATGTAATTAGCCATCTATCTAATTAGCATCTATGGATTGCAAGGCTAAGGTTCCAAGTCTTTTGAAATTCAAAATTAGCTGCTAATTGGCCAGAACAAGTGTATGAAAAGATGCTACATATGAAGTGTGGAGTACACACATCACCAACTTTTTTTTTTCTTTTTTTTTTTGCTAGTGCATAACTAACTTTACCTGTCAATTAATGTGTGAAGCTGATAGTGTAGAACTTTATGAATTCAAATATGCACACAAGCACATAAATTGTGTATAAACCGTGCATAACTGAATGGTCTTGACTATTTTTATTTGCATTGTATTATACTATTTTGTATTTAGATTTTTCATTTGAAAACGTACTAAATGGTAGCATGCCATCAACTGTATGAAAGAAATTTCTCATACATTGACAAAGAAAATATAGACTGAGCAACCCAAACCCACACATGTGAAGTTGTTGAGTGATACATTGCCTCAACCTAATTCAATGATGTCCCCCAAATTATTGTCATGGTCTCGAAAGTGTTAAATGTTTGCAGTCCACTCCCCCTAGAATTAAGTGCGAATGTTCATTTAACGGTTTCTTAAATTTCCTGTAGTCACGTATTTAGGACATTTCATACTTCCACCACCTTTCCTGTAGAGGATAGGGCTAAATATCTTGCACAATAGGACATTTAGCTAGTACCAGACTAGTGGAGAAACATGAAATTTCCTAAATAACGTGACTACAAGAAATTCAAGTTATAAATTCGTGGTGCTCTTCCCCAAGATCTTATCCTTTCCTCAAGTTCCTAGTGCCTTTCCCATTTAAATTTATGGGAATTTTTTCTTCTTTTCTTTTGAAGCAGGCACACATTTACAGAAACCATTTTGCATTTAGTGGTGAAACAATGAAAAGGCAACAGATGCCAGCACATACACAGCATTAGATTGCAGATCACTGAACTGGCCACAATGTGGCATTCATAGAGTATCAAAACACAAATGTAAAAAATGTGCACTTTTTTTTTTTGCACACGTTTACGTAAACAATTTTAATTTTGGTGGTTGAGGTATTGCATTACTACAGTGCGTAAGAAAAACCTCTACAGGTGAGAGTGAAGGGACTGCTCAAGATGACTTGAACACTATTATAATTTTATGTACTGCAGCTCAACATTCCTAATAATAGTGGGACAAAAACTACAAGAATACAATCCAGTACCTTAATCTAATTATCACCTAATTTAATATTGAAACACACACACACAATTTAGTATAAATTTTGCAGCTTTTGAAACAAAACAAACAACATTAGATGCAAATTAATCAATAAAACAAACTACAAAACTCCTAATGCAGTCTTGATTGCATGTATCAAACAGAGACGTCATTTCTTCTTCGCCGTGAGCCCCGCCCCTGCATTAAACTTGAAGAATATGATATCACCGTCCTCCACGGTGTAATTTCGTCCTTGCTGTCTGTACTTGCCAGCACTCTGCAGCACAAACCACATCACAACAATGGCGGAGAACAACAGGGAGTGGCAATGCAATTGTCAGATAAAACAAGGAAACAGTAACATTAATTATTATAGTTAGTAGTAATAGTAGTAGTAATAATAATAATAATAATTAGTCAATAACAATAATAATAATAACAATAATAATAATAATAGTATCAATGTATGGATTAGCACTACCCAGAATGGGAGCAGCATTTCCTAATTACACTGCCATTGACAACTTCTGAAAGAGGTAATTAGTAGCTTGTGGTTTTCTAGTTGGATAGTTAAGGAGTAGTATGCATCTGACAGAGTAAAGTGCCAATAGAAGCCATTGCAGGACTAAGAGAATGTACATTGTGATTCTATAATATCAATGGGGGCATCTCAATGCCAAGACAACAAATACAAACAAACAAACAGAACTCTGCTATATAAATTAAAAGACCTAAATTATGCACCAGAGCAATTGATAAACACGTCTTTTATTTAAATCTATTTTAGCTCAGTGTATATCATAAATTGATCAATATAAACAGGCATGTCCTCTTCCAGTCTTTTCTAGACCATCTTTCAAGATATCACTCCAAACACAATCAGGCGTAGGGTTCCCCGCTAACATGATCTCTGGTTTCTACGACACACGACACAGAGGTAAACCTGCACCTTCGTTACCATGGACACCAGTGCTCAGAGTGACATCCACTTGATATGGTTACTAATGGACAGGTGATATGGCTTCTCACTTAACTTTTTAAAAATGAAGACTACTTATGAAGACAGTCAAGTTGCTGAAACAGGTAACACAGAGAAATGCTATTATTATTGATTATTGTTATTATACTATTACTAGCAAGTTCCCGGCCACACAGTGGCACTTGACGTACTGCTAAGTAAAATGCAGTAGCATGAGTTACTTCTATTCATCATTATTATTATATTAATAAAATATAGACAACTGTATTTTTTTAATTTATTTACAGCTTTATGATATTTAATGTATTAATTTCCATGGAAGAGTTTGGCAGTAAAGTCATGCTAGTGTTGAGATAGATGTGGACACCACACCTCTCTGCCTCATCATTTCAGCTGCATTGACCATCCATTCAGTACAGCTGCAGTCATAGTTACGCGGACTTCTTCGCTCGTTTATTTTATTACGTGTTTTTTTAAAAGTATGAAACAGTTAAGTCGTTTCATTTACTCTATCAAGTTAAGTTTATTGCATAGGCTGTTTAGTTTGTGTGTGTGTGTGTGTGTGCTACATAAGGCAGCTATCTCCTCAGAACCCCCAACTCTATGTATTAATACATAGACTTTTAAATACAGTGAAACCTCTCTACAAAGGCCGCCTATGGGGGCAAGTATTTTGACCCTTGTAGAGAGTTTGGTTGCTTTCAGAGGTCATATTCTATTGCGGAAAATAATTTTGTTCCATTCGTGATGGTTGTTGTTGAGAGTCAGGCTGCCTTTCAGAGTTCTATTGTAGAGAAGTTCCATTGTACTTCAGAATACTACTATAATTATTATTTATTCAGCTGAGAAATGATTAATATTAAGAACTGGTTCCACCAAGCCACCAGCCAGAGTTTACTATAGAATATATCCAGTAGGATCCAACTCAATTAGCAGTTAATTATCACATGTATATATACCTTACCCAGTGGGTTGACCTAACTAGAGCTAGGGAGCACACAAAAGAGCTGCACCAACTGGACACAATAGACCTGCACTAACAGCTTTCATGGTACAGTCTTTAGACCTCAACTAATCCAATGCGTTACTGGCTATGAAATTAACAGTGAAGTTTAAAAAAAAAAAAAAAAAAAAAAAAAAAAAAAAAAAAAAAAAAAAAAGAGAGAGAGAGGGAGAGAGAATAAACACACAAACAAAAATAATTAAGAACAACTGTTGTATTCAGATACAAGATTGTATTATAGAGCCGACATTTTACATACAGTTCAAAACAAAAATAAAATGTCAGATATCTAGAAAAGCTCACAAGATATACTAAAGGTGGACACAAATATTGAAATAAATATATTAGGATATTATTGATCAGAAGTACTTAATATTATAAAGGCATAGTGTATTGACGAGGTTTCTTTATCCAATGAATGTTTAAGTTCGTGAGTTTTATTCACTTCTTTTAGATCTGAAGTTTAGTAACACTGAGAACTGAGAATAATTTCATCAGACTGATTCTTCAAAATTTGTATAATTTATGCAAGAACTGCATGGCTGGCAAGTTCTTGCCCATTGCCTCAAACCACAGGTAACCACACCTCCAATATATTACACAGTCAGCCATATTGGCCTATAACAGGATTTACTTGTGTGTAGCAAGTCAACAAATTCCAGCGGCATCCCATACTAAACCCCACCCACTTGCTGACTGGAACATTGCGCCAAATTTATTACTTGAGTATTCATCAGATCAGCAGTTTGTTTTATTTTTCAGTTAGAATAATTCTCTGCAACAACTCTAAACAGATTACTCATTCTACACAATGTAATAGAAACACCTACAAGCTACCTTACAAGCTAACAATTTCCACCGCCATCCCCACGAAAAAATGAAAAAAAATAAAAATAAAAAAAATTAAAAAAAATTCCAGGCCAATTTTTGGGATACAGAGCAACGTTTAGTCGTTGGTAATATTACCAAGTAGCGCCAATACATTGTTCGTTTATCTATCTGACATTTCAAACCAGCTCAAACTCATCCTTTTGTGTGTTCAAGAATTGTTTTTAAAGTATCAAGTTCAACAATTATCATTATTGTTCCAGCAATGGAATGTAACACAGTAAGCTTGTCTGAGTCAGTATCAGATATTCAATTGACTGAGACAAGAAATACTGTCATACCTTTGAAGTGTGTGTGCATGTGTATTTCTTACATGGTATATTATCTGAGTTTGTGAACATTGACTTTGTGATCAATTAGTAAGTTTAATGGAAGAGGAAGACATTCATTTTGAAAAATACTGTAAAATATTTTGAACGTATTCCTGTGTGCTAAATCATTGATGCATTATTGTAAAATTAAATAATGGGAGATGAGGAGTTGAAAGACTTAATGCTGATACGCGAACTGAATAATGATCTTAAATTGACACTGCAAATGAATACCAGAGATACGATTCAGAGATTTAAAACGGAAGTATGAGTTTGAGAATCTGTTCACAAGTCTGAAGTACATGTCTTTCTCCAACTAGCTACATATGGCAATGATGTGACTTTGCCATAGTCTCGTTATATTAGTGTTCCTGAGAAAGTCTGGTAACTTTGCCAGGATACCATTATGCTCAGGGGACAATACTCATGAATAGCTGCTTGTAAGCTTGAGTGATTGAGGGCTTGGTACATACCACTCTGGCTGGTTTGAAAAGTTAAAACTAAAAACCTTCTCACAGATTCATGCAAGGATTACAGTGACTGTCACAATGGCCGCCAATCTACACCAGGAGGAGAGAGAAGTGAGAACACTCGAAAACATGGACTTCTAATTGGCTCATTACATGTGCCTAACAGCAGTGACCAGGTTGGCTTGTATTTTAATGGCTACTGTATTTACCCAGCCCCTGCCATTAACTCAACTTAATTACAATAACTATTATAGGACACTGGGTGCAAACGTTCACTTGCCAAAGTTTCCCCTCAACCTCTGTAGCTTAGCTTCAGACACTTCACATGCTATTGAACTCTCTCATGTGTACTTTAATCCTCCGTATTTCCACCTTTTGTGGGCACATCCACTTAAAAAGTTTGTTATACAATACACCTTATAAAAATTGTAATTCCCACAACAATTCCGACTGGCTGTGTCAGGCTGACAGTGGCTTAGGGAGGGAGGAGCAGTACATCATTCAGTCCGGTTACAGATGTGAATTGGCAGTGCAGTCATTTAGAAGTTGCAGCCGGCCAAGAGAGGAGGGGGGGGGGGGGGAAGCTCCCATCCCCTCCATGAAAAAACAAAAAGAAAAAACAAAACCTAACAAAAACAACATTACTACAAGATTGTCTTGTATCTGTAACCATGGAGATATGAACCACAAGTACATGAGGTGACAAGATAGAACATGGACTATCACTTGGAGGGGGGAAGGTGAGGTGAGTTGTAGTAGCAGTCTAACCAGCTCACTTCCCACAAACATGGGATATATGTAGTCACCTTGTGTGGAGCTGTGGTAACTCATGGTGTTAATAAAACTGAACTAACTATGCTAACACACACACACACACACATTTAACTGACCTTCACTGCCTGCTCAGATTCAAGTTCCTTATAGTCATCAAACTTCTGAACCTAAAGAAACAAGTACATACCAAAGAAGATCAGAAGAGAGAATGTGAATTCCTTCATAAAAAGAAAACAGAATAATAACAGATAAACCCACCAAATTGCATTTTTTATCTTAGTCTTAAATTGTTCATAAAAAAAAAAAAAACAGTGTAAATACGCACATATTTCCCCATATATTCCAGACTGTGTGCAGTAATTCTGAGTTCAGTACAACTCCTTCATCCTCATGCAAATCTTCACAACTGCTTTGTCTTCTAAAGCTGTAGTCAAATGCCAGGATTCCTTCTTTGCTGTTGAATGATTCTGTTGGCACAATATTTTGTAAGTTATGGTTTACTAGATTCACCATCTATAATGCCGAGGTTGCTGTTAATCCGGGTCTACTACCTCAACAATTGACAGCCCGGTCGCCATTTAAAAGTAAACCAAAATTTGGGACTCTGAAAGCTACTTCAGAGTTTGCACTTGTAGCCTTAGAGATGTCGTCCCAAGAAGTTGGAACATCACTTACTAACTGTTGAGCTAACTTTGTGAGGCTACAGCATTCTAGTGAGGCAACACACGCAGATGAGAATAGGTGATACTGTAAACCGGTGTATAACAACAACAATAACAACAAGAAAAAACAAAAACAAAAAAAACTCTGACAGTTTGGCTAGTCAGAAAAACAACAACAACATCAGAACCACAACTACGACCAAACATTCCAAGAATTGATTACCTTTCCCACAACTCATTCACAGTTGCTGCTGATATTTCAACAAACCAACATGTACTGCATCATACAAGAGAGACACTTATGACTATCACAGGAGAAACACTAGGATGCGATATTGTCTGCTGCCACACTTTACCAACTTCCTACTCCTATTTGATGGTCACCTCCTGCCTCACCTCTGCCATGATGAATCCCTTCTCAAAGTCAGTGTGGATCTTCCCTGCTGCCTGAGGGGCCTTAGTACCTTTCTATAACACACACACACACATACACACACACACAGTAATAATGCTTAAATCACATAATAGGGAACCTCCTAATCTAATGACATATGGTGTTAAATGTTACCATGGCAATGGCTCTACTTTACTGAGCTATAATGACTATGGTATGCAGGGAGGGGTTCATACAGGATTTTTCGCTGGGGGGGGGGATGTTTTGGGTCACAAAAACTGTTTATCTACATAATATGGTCAAGTCATGACCGTGAGACTGTGAAACAGATTTCAGATGAAAACTTGAAAAACGATATAATAGTTAGACGCCACCTCAGAGACCATTTTTAGGGTCTTGGAGGCATTCAGCCTTTATATCCTGAGCGCAGCGAGGCACTACTTAGGGCCTGAGGGACCCTAAAAACAGTAGTTCACGACGGCTGCACAGTGCCTAACTAATTTAGAATGTAGAGACTGCTCTTTAACAACGCAGGGACTCTAAGCGCAATTGGAGGACACTAATTGACCCTGCCTTCAAAGTGGGGAGACTAAGTTTATAGTGTTCCTCTAATATAAAGTCTCTCTGTCACTATACAAAAATACAGCATATATATACTTTAGTCCGAATTGGCATTGAAGGACCAGAACTAGAGAAATGTTGATGTTGAAGAAGTATAACTAATCTGTAAGGCTATTTATACTAATCATTAACCCTTTCACCGCCATAAGCGCCATATGGCGCTCAGCAGTACGGCCGTGTTTAAAAAAGTATAAAAAATCAACCGTTCATGCTATCGACACGCAACAAAGCTTAACAGCTTTAGAAATGACTATTTTAGTACTGTTCTTAATATAGAATAATTACGTCAACGGTAACTAAGGGTAATACTTCCTGAAAGTTCAAAGTAGTTTGAGTAAAGAAATGGCGAGGCTATCGCGAGATGAGGTCCTGGCGTGTGTCCTGGATAGTGACAATAGTGACGATGTATTCGGCCTAGTAGATAGCTCCAGTGAAGGTGAACAAAATGGAGAAACAGAAGAAGTTACTGCTTGCATGGGCCAGCAATTATTATCAAGAGATTCTCTTGACTATCTTTCAGATACTGTGGCAGACCGTTCAATTTTAGATGATATGAGTACAGATAATGAGTAGTTACTAGTAGAACAAGGAGATTTTAGTAAGTTTTTATTTAAAAGAAGAACAGTTTATAAATAATACTGATTGAATTTAGCTATTAAAGAATAAATATCATAATTTATAGATGTTGATGCCATGGGTGTTAACTTAATTTGGTCTATTGTGAATACAAGTCCCATGTAAACTTGGCGGTGAAAGGGTTAATATTTCTGAAGAATTCAGTTGGGAAAACAAAATTTAGGGGGGGGGGGGGGGGGGGGGGGTCCCAGGGCTCCATAGTCTGTATGAAACCCTGTATGTAAACAAATGATCCTTTACCATATAAATAAAAACTCCTTGAGCTAAATAAACTACATATGTATACATGAATTGACTGTGAGATAGTGAGAAACCCTTTACCTATTTACACATTGCAGTCCCTAGCCATGGCAACTCACAATACTAGGGACCATGATAGCAGGGTTTCATACAGAGGAAAGGGCGCCCTGGGATTTCCCCCCCCCCCCCCCCCCCCCAGAATTTTATGAAATAAATAATATTTACTACTCTGTGGTTATGATTTATAATAGTATTGTGATTTTGTTGTTTGTATATATCTAATATTTGGCGAAGGTTCAGTTCAGTTAATTGAGGTCCTTCAATTGCAATACATTGTATAAGTCTTCCAAGGTTGATGTCACTAATTCTAGACCTGAGCGATTTTTAATCTAACGGGCGTGGTTTCAGCAAAGTGGGTGTGGTCAAACAAATATTTTGCTACATGTGCCCACCTCTTTCCTAACTCTTCCCCCCCAGAAAAAATATTCTGTATGAACCCCTGTATATCACATTATGAAATTTACCTGAGCACGATGTTCACTCTAAGTGACTTACCAAATGCTTTTTAGCTATGACTACACCTTACCACATACCATGGTCACACCTTATAACTTGTGTAACCAGTAACTTTATACAAAGAAATGTTTTGTGTCAGTAGGGTGTATAACTGAAATTGGTAAGGTGTGTCATTGAAGTCGGTAAGGTGTGTCACTAAGGTGTCACTGAGGTGTCACTGAAGTTGGTAAGGAGCACCACAATGGCTAGTAAGGCATGTCATAATAATCTGTAATCTGTAAGGTTGTATCACAGAAGTCGGTAAAGTGTGTCTCTGGAGTTGGTAAAATATGTCTGAGAAGTTGGTAAGGTAAGATATAAGGTGTGTCCAGTTGATAAGTAAGTTTTTACAATCTAATAAAAGTGTTTGCTGCTCACTCACCATAATAGTCCAGGCTCTAACTTCATCATGACCACAAGTGAAGAAATACTGTAAATTCAGTGCTTTATAACCATTACTGATGATCTTGGGAAGGGCACTACATAACACAAATAAAAAAAAAACACAATAACTAGAAATAACAAAATGAATGAAAGAAAGAATGAACAAATAGATGAATACCTTTGAGCTTTATTGTCGGTGCAGTATTTGGCAGCTTCATCCTCTGGCATATCTGTTAACTGAATAAAGATAAAACTATTTGAACTTATTAATTATTAAATCTCAATTAATGCTACCCAGCTGAATGAAACAAATTGAGCAGAAAGACATGGACGGCTACAAACCAGCCCCTCCCCCCAAGCCACAGCACAGCTGCTTTCTTACTTGTAGCTCATAAGCTCCACTGAATGGTATGATGGTAGCATTGGGATCTTTAGAATCAACCCACTCCTTTATCTTTGGTAACCTGAAAATAACAACAATAATAACAGCAACCATATAAAGTTACAAAACTATCTTCATAAGATGCAAATAATCATCATTTTGGAATATTGTCAAGCAAAAAACAACAAAAACAAGAACAAAATCAGCATTCCTAATTAGCTAAAGTTAGCACATCAAGTGCCACTGTGTGGCGGGGACTTGCTAGTATAAAGAATTGCATACCATTTGTTTTTCTTTCTGATATAGTCCTTTTCAGAGAGGTTGACCAGATAGATGACAGGCTTGCTTGTCAGAAATAAATGCTTGTTCAGCAACTCCACCTTCACAGAGTACAGAAAGATAGATAAGACATGATGAGCTAATAGTTCAATTCCAGCAGATGGCATTCGCCCCAACTTGACATTTTGTTTGCAATTAAATAGTACAGCGCTTAATTGCCCATTAAAAATGTATGCGAAAAAGCTGTTCAATTGAAATTGCACGGGGAAAGTGAAATAGCACGTAACTAAGTACTATTAATCCCGAACTACCTGTGCTATTACTCATACAAATCAGAAAATTCTTTATGGACTAATCTGTGTTATACTTCATCAATACGAGTTTATACATTGTTATTTAGAACTTGTATTCAAAACAACAATCTCTGGACAACTGAACCATATAGATCACTCATCCTCTAGTAAATAACAGAGTACAAACTAGTTTAAACTAGGTGTGGATGATATCAGACTTTTAATATATTGACTAACTCACTAAGTTATCACGATACGACTAATTATTGACTAAATTTCAAGGTTCAATTGAAACAATGATAGTAAAGTAAAAATATCATGTGCTAACTATTTCAGCTTTAACTTTAGGGATCAAAAGTGAAAGAAGAGAGAAAGAACAAAGGTGGAAACAAAAAAAAATGGAGATGAAAAAAGAGGGAAAAAAAAAGAAAATAATGAAGGGAAATGAAAGAAGAAACAAAGTAAGAACAACAAAAAGATGGGGGGAAAGAGAATGAGAGAGAGAAAAGCTAAGAACAGGTGAAAATGGTCTTCCAACACCCTTGGCATGAATTTGTTCCAGGTGACTTAGTTGTGAGTGTCAAGTTCAAACCCCAGCTGTATGAAAAAAAAAAGTATTTCGGGTTTTATGCAGTGCTGGGAGTTCTAACCGAATAAAGTTGGGCAACACCAAATGAAACGACTAAATATAGAAATACTGTCCACCCTTTACCAAGTGTACAGGGTATACCACCCTTTACCAGGTAAGTAAGCCATCATTTACATGGTAGAAGAGCAAAAGGAGGTAAAACTGCGTATGAGATTAAACCAACCCTCACCCCCAGAATACCCACCTTTTAGCACATAAAGTCACTCCTTACTAAGTAAATCCATACTTTACCATTTGTGTCCAACTCTCACCTCAGCATTGCTCCAAGATCCAAATCTGATATCAGTGCCTCCTATAGCACAGTCCTTAGCCTTCACTAACATGTCCTACACACATCAACAACCACAGGGAAAACTATGTATAATAAGGAAATTAAAAAGACAGTAAAAACATTAATATTTATATTGACTCGCTGCAATTCACAAGTCAATGTGATATTTCTTACTCCATCTCTTTGCATGAGGAAAAATTGCTTCCATGAGACCCAAACAAACTAGTGGAAGTTCTCAGGATCTATAATATTACTAATACTAGTACACTAGAAAGTATTTAAAAAAAGCAACATTAACAACTATGACACAAAATACAAAAACAACAACAAAATAACAAAAACAAAAAACAATATACCAACAAACAGCAGCTAAACAAAAGGTTTTTCTTACCAGCTCTGGTTTGAGCTTCTTCCCCTCACCTCTGAGTACTGTCTTCTCCAAGGAAGCCTAACAACACAGGAACACAAAGATAATTGGTGAGCGAGCGAACACTTACAGGGGTAACAGAATTGAAAATCGGGGATGTTTATCAATAATAATTACACATACCTATGGTATAACTACCAAAAAATAGAGAGATAGAAAACAGAAAGTAACCACAAACTTCTTCAGTGCACTAACCTGCCATTCCAATTAATCCCCACCTCTATTCTGACCTGTTCTAATGACGAGCACTTACAATCTGTTTGTCTAGATATTGGAGATCTTTGAGTCTTAACTCGTTACTAATAATCTCCAGATCTCTCACAGGGTTCACATCTCCCTCCACATGGGTCACATCATCATCAAGGAAAGACCCTATGGTACCATGATTAAAAAAACAAAACAAAACAAAAACACTCACACACACATAAAAAAAAAAAAAATAAAAAAAAAAAAAAAAAAAAAATACTAAAAATGAAAATATTTCGCGAGCGAGACACATAAGGGTAAGGATATTTGTATGTGTGGAATATCATAGTGTGTGCAAATAACAAAAACAAAAAAAAACCCCCACAAACTTACGGACAACATGAAAAATGGCATCACAAGCATCTATGTTAGCCAGAAATGCATTGCCAAGACCCTACACAACAACAACTAGAGTTAATCATACACAACAACAACTAGATTTAATCATACACAACAACAACTAGAGTTAATCATACACAACAACAACTAGAGTTAATCACACACAACAACAACTAGAATTAATCATACACAACAACAACTAGAGTTAATCATACACAACAACAACTAGAGTTAATCATACACAACAACAACTAGAGTTAATCATACACAACAACAACTAGAGTTAATCATACACAACAACAACTAGAGTTAATCATACACAACAACAACTAGAGTTAATCATACACAACAACAACTAGAGTTAATCACACACAACAACAACTAGAGTTAATCACACACAGCAACAACTAGAGTTAATCACACACAGCAACAACTAGAGTTAATCATACACAACAACAACTAGAGTTAATCATACACAACAACAACTAGAGTTAATCACACACAACAACAACTAGAGTTAATCACACACAACAACAACTAGAGTTAATCATACACAACAACAACTAGAGTTAATCATACACAACAACAACTAGAGTTAATCATACACAACAACAACTAGAGTTAATCATACACAACAACAACTAGAGTTAATCATACACAACAACAACTAGAGTTAATCACACACAGCAACAACTAGAATTAATCACACACAGCAACAACTAGAGTTAATCACACACAGCAACAACTAGAGTTAATCATACACAACAACAACTAGAGTTAATCATACACAACAACAACTAGAGTTAATCACACACAACAACAACTAGAGTTAATCACACACAACAACAACTAGAGTTAATCATACACAACAACAACTAGAGTTAATCATACACAACAACAACTAGAGTTAATCATACACAACAACAACTAGAGTTAATCATACACAGCAACAACTAGAGTTAATCATACACAACAACAACTAGAGTAATCATACACAACAACAACTAGAGTTAATCACACACAACAACAACTAGAGTTAATCATACACAACAACTAGAGTTAATCATACACAACAACAACTCATACACAACAACCTAATCAAATCAAATAGAACTAAGTCTTTTGTAAGCATGTGCTGAGGACAGTTAGTAATGCGTATGCAGTGTCACTCACCTGTCCTTCGTGAGCACCCTTTACCAGTCCAGCAATGTCCACTACATGCAGGTATGCTGGAATAGTGCTTGCAGGCTTCCAATGATCACAGAGCCAATCGTAACGAGAGTCTGGAACTGGGACGCGACGTAATGGAACCAAAACAACAATAATAATCAAAAAACACAAACAAACAAGACTATAATGTTGCAGAAAAATAAACACAATCTAATCTGGATTATTTTGTACCAGTAAAGGTGCGAATCTTAGTAGGTATCACTAAATGAATAACTAGTTGAAGCCTCACACAATAGACTACCAGCCATAGTAGCAATAGATAGTTAATAGCACAACATTCACATAAATATGTATATTTATACCATATAATCAGTAAAGGTGCACACTAACACAGGTATTCAAATACAACAATGAATCAACTATTTAAGTTACTTATTTTCATTAGGATCTATGGTACAGAAAGGGAAGTTCTCCGCTGGTGCAGAAGCTTTAGTGAGAACATTGAAGAAAGTAGACTTCCTGTGAAAGTACAATAATGTGAATGCTACATATTGTTTAAGCTGGCCATTTCTTACCCCACATTAGGCAAACCCACAATGCCACACTTCAGTGAAGTGCCAAATCTACCCATGAGGGGTCCTGCACCTTCAGACTCTGAAGCATTCCTCTTCTTGGGAGGCATTCTACTGCTCTGCTTGGCTTTGCTGCTTTCTACGGCCACTGACGAATGCAAATTTGACAAGTAGACAAATCTTGGATAATGATTAGTGCACCAATAGCCTTCTCTAAAAGCAACTGACGAAATTAACATGCATTAACTGCCTCCCCTAGTAACTATATTAAAGACACGAGAATCTGTGCCAGATAACTGCTGAATTGGCATTACTTGTACTTCTGTCAACCCTTTACCTAAGGTCTGCTCGGCAACAATTGGGCGGACACCTATTACCATTTACGTCACGTGATATGAATACCAGTTGGTACCTCCCCCTTCGTAGGGCGTGGCAAGCTTTTAGGGTTTGGTCGAGACACAATATTTTAGGCTTTGAGGAGGTCCGTCGCGTTTATTGGGAGAGTGTTAAACCCATGGCTAGAAGGCAAGGCTGGTCTAGATCTTTTAGAAGAGACTCAAAGTTACAGCAGTATTTCTTAGACCAGGTGGTACCTACAGGGAAGACACTTGGAACAGGTTCATATGGCTCAGTGCTAGAAGTAAGTGGACTGTTCTAACTTAGCCGCTAAAGGAAACCTTGGAACAGCATGTCCTAGCTAGAAGTTGGGGGGGGGGGGGGGGGGGGAGGGAAAGGTTACACCCACTTTTGTCTTTTGTTCTCTTCATTTCTTCTATAAAAACTGCACTAAAGCTAATATTTTGTTCTGTGTCTACTATTTCAATACTATAGGTTCACTGAACACTGTTGATATCAAGTGAAAAGTGAAAAGCTGTAAACTAGTAGAAATATATTAGCCTCGTGTAACAAGGCTTCTGACCACTGCGATGAGGAGCTGTATACAACAGTGCACCCTTAGTAAACCTTTCATTTATCAGATATTTAACCCTTGGCTATGGATATGATTAGGTCTCAGTATGAATTTTTTGAAGCTTATGCGTCAATAATACCAAGCTCTCAATAGAAGTTTAAATCATTGTAGTTTATGCACACTATCAAATACACTCAATCCCCTCTTATCTGGACACTTCTATTATGGGCACACCTAGCACTCAATTCTTTCCTCACAAGTGTGCTAATTTGATGACCATTACTTATCATTGTAGTTTATACACACTATCAAATTATCCTCTAATTTAATACTAAACTTGAGCCTTGCTTAATTTATTTAACTGATACATGCATATTTCAGGTAAAATACAGCAAGGTTTTGTGTGCTGCCAAGCGTATGCACGAACTATTACTGGATCCTGGGAATGAAGGAGTTGGAGAGACTGTTAACAGATATCAACGAGAATGTCAACTCATGGCAGGTCTCCGACATCCTAACATAACACAGTTCCTTGGTCTGTGTTTCCTTGAGGGATCAGAGCTACCTCTACTGGTGATGGAGAGACTAGAAATGAGTGTGGACGACCTCCTGGAGTGTGCCCCTAATATTCCATTTGCAGTCAAGATATCCATTCTTACAGACACAGGCAGCGGTTTAGTTTACTTGCATAGTCGAGGACCTCCCATAGTCCACAGAGACCTGACTGCAAGGAACATCCTCCTCACATCATCTCTGACAGCCAAGATCACTGACATGGGAAACTCTCGCATGGTAACTTTAAAACCAACTCAACTAGCCCAAACACTCTCAAAGAATCCGGGGACCACTGTGTACATGCCACCAGAGGCTCTCAGCGAGAGCCACAGATATGGCCCATCTCTAGATGTGTTCTCATTCGGACATCTTGCCCTCTACATACTGACACAGGTAAAACAAACTTGACTATGAAATGTACACTATTAGTGCAAAGCTATATATAATTCAATTAATGTTTTCCTTAATATTTTGTGTAAGTGTTAGTCTTACGTAGTGTTATATCAAATAAAAGTTCACTAATATTAATCTGTGATAATGTTATTGATCATTACTCAATATTATAATGTTTATTGAAGAATATATTCAATTTTAATAATGGTTAGATATTTCCAGGAGAGCTGCTATTGGCTACACGTTCAGATCCACACAATCCTGGTCGAGTTATTGGTCGCACTGAAGTAGAGCGTCGTGAGGTGTACATGGGGAAGTTGGAGGATCAGTTATTGAAGTCTCATCCTATTCTAGTAGAGATGGTGACTAATTGCCTGCACAATACTCCTCAAACAAGACCTACTGCTGAGCAACTACTGGAGATACTAACACCAGTACAGGATGCAATGGAGAACATACATGGAGGGAATCTGGGGAGGTCCATCAACATAGTCAATGTGTTACACATGAAGGAAACTAAAGAAAAGAATAAAAGAATAAAAGAACTCGAGGTAAAGTTGTTATGTGAACTACAATCATTTATTAAATCTACCAAATAGTTATTACAATAATTGCATTACTCTACTTTGTCCAAGTTAATTTGTCACACCGAACCTATTGAACACGCATATCAAACAGCAGAGCTTACACTGTAAAATTTACAGCGTGAAAACCCACCAAATTCACACCAAACTGGTGGTGTGAATGCCCACCACCTATACATAGTGTGTCCTTCACACTTTCTTCCTAGTGTGAAAGCACACTTAGTGTGAAATTCACACTCAATGGAATAGCATGGACCCTTTACCGAACATTAATTATATTCATGTGCAGGCAAAAACCAATGCTATTATCATTGTAATCTACCTTATAAATGTTTTGTACACTTGTGTGCTAGATAAGAGAGTTGACTAAGATTTTAGTCGTCTGATTAATGAGATCTGGGATTATACCAATCTCTTTTTGGAAAAAAATGTTGATATGTAATACTAGAATCAATGTAACTTAAAATAATTCAGCATTAATGTAAGTATGAGTTCATAGTGATTATGGTGAGAACTCACACTAAATTTGGTCTGTACTTCACACCCAAACGGTGTGCGCATCACACCATATTTTGGTGTGACTATTGTTACAAGTGATTCACGCTTAATTTGGTGTGAACTACACACCTTTTTGTTTACAGTGTAGCTATATATATAAACTATAACCCAATTTTTTTGTCACATATTTATAAACTTAAAATTCAATTTTTTTTTGTCATATTGTGTGGTCAGACTATTTAGTAATTGTACGTGATGTTGGTGATTGATTAAATGATTGAAACGTGAACTCCACATTATTGCCATCAACATCTTAATGATATCATTGTCGTAGTGATGGAAATAAATACCATTCACCCTGAGATATTGTTTACGTGTTAATTTAGAAGTAGTTATACTAAAACTTAAATGTATTTCAATCGTAATCAGTAGCTTCTCAACTCTACAGAGCTATAATTTTTTTATGCTTTCATTTTTCAGTTTGATGAGTTTAATAATATTTGCTTATATTTATTAGTTTTTAATATTGTGTTATCGTTTGATGTGTTTTATTAGATTTCTGAGAATAGATTAGAAACAGAAAATAGAGAATTGACGGAAGAAAATTCAAAACTAGAAAGTGACAGAAATATGATGGAGTCTGCAAATACACAACTTATTGAAGAGAAACATCAATTGGAGACAAGTGTCATGCAAGTACAGGCAGAAAACAATCAACTGAAGACTGAGAACTATCAACAGAAGACTGAGATCAATCAACTGAGGGACCAGATAGCAGCTGAAAGAATTCAATTAGAATCTCACAAAGAAGAAAATCTTCATCCAGAATCTCGCCATCAAAGGGAGAAACAACTTCTCCAATCTGAAGTGGAGCGACTAACAAAGGAACTGGAGCGTATCACCACAGTGTCTATTAGCAAGAAATCATTGGTAAGTATTTTGTATTCATATGAAGTGTCTCCTTATATTTTTTTAAGTGCACAGACTACTCTAGTTTTAATAAATTTTAATGGTAAAGTGTAAGATAAGTTAGTTATGTCAATAGAGTTCAATGATTTAAGGGTGTCTGAACATAGCAACGCACACCACCTGTAGATCCGGACATTAATTTATTCCCGCCAATTATCCACTGTTCAATAATATGCGAACAGAAACAATCGCGCAGTAGTTGCAGAAGTATACTTTGCGAAGTTGGGGTCTTTAGTTTAGGTTGATGTTGTCTCATAGCCATTTACAGTAACACACCATATATTGTTTGAGCTCATGCGGCAAGGTGCACCAGGCTGCCTCTCTTCCTGCAGCCGTTCTCTGGGCTATGCGTACCTGAACTCAAGTGGATGGATCCAGCTGGCTCGATTTCTGAGGAGTGAAGATTTCCCAAGCTGCGCAGATCTAATATTTTTACCTCGGACTATCTCCAAGAAAGTGCTCTCTCTTCTGACTCCCTTGTTATTGTTGTGTTGATGTTTGTTTATTCTTGATATAGGATTTTATAACTAATTTTAAAAGATAGCTCGCGTACAAAGTAGTACAGGGCTTTTTTTTAAGAATTGTACGTGGAATTAAAGTTTCAAATTTTGTGTCAGTTTTTGTTGGAATCTAATAATGAGAACAATGAAAAAATTTTACAGATGGGTAAACCTAAAAAATAATGAACTGCTCCACAACTTGGAATTTTTCAATCTCTTATAAAAAGAAAAAAATTAGCATAAATCATGAGGTGATATTGAAATGGAAAAGAACTCGTCTTTCTGTAGAATATCGGCTCAGCTAGTAGTGCATCAAATTACGGAGCTCCAACTTACCGCACCGCTCCAGGAAAGTGCTATGCTACAAATTTTACAACAGGGCCCCGATATTTCCTCCAGATTCGCTCTATATAATTAGTGACACCTTCAGCAGGTACTTTGTCCTTGTGTTGTAGTGGAGAAGCCCCTGTAAGTACAGTGTGTCCAGCTTAAAGAGTAGAAAGTACAGATCTCAAAACTTAGACTAGTTGCAATCACAATAAGCTTAGCCATACCTTTTTTGTGTTGTTAGATCCCAATCCACTCGAAACTAAGTCACAAAAAACAGCATAAGTATAAGAACTACGCTATCTCCGTAGACATTCCATACATTAAGCGCCATTTTTTTTTGACGTCGCAAATTCGTCCTCCCTACGTCACAACTTGTAGTTAAACTTGAGCCACTTAGCAATAAGCTAAAACCTCCATCTCCCGCGTTTTACCAGCGTGTCCAACATCTCCTGGTTTAGTTCACAAATGTGCAAGCGCAACACTCTGACATCACAAATACGTCATCATTGAGATAAGAGCTTCCGCAAACGTCACAACTTACACCGAAAATACTAACACTCTCACAAAAACATTTTTATTTACCTTAATTTTCGAGATAGGGGTTTCAAATTCATATGGATTAAAATACAACTATTTAGGTATTTTATATTAAATTCCCAAGACACTTACTTCTAAATTACAAAATTACCAGCTTAAAGCATTTGGGGAGTTTAGTTTTTTTATATATAATTAATGAGCCATAGATTCAGTCTGCAAAATCTTTAGACACTCGAATTCAATTTACTCTTTTTGCTTAAAAACGTCAAAAATATCCTCCATTTATAGGGTCACTTTTTCTATCTATTACCACAGTTGTGACCATAAACGACAATTTTTTAAAACATAATCAATTTCAATATATATTAATTTGTGTGTGTGAAGTTTCAGCTTCCTGACATCAATCTGACTGCACATGTATACATTTAAAGAACAATTAACAAAAAACAGAATTTTCTACTCTTTAAGCTGGATGCACTGTATACAATACATAGTAGTAATCGTGCATAGCAACCATCAACAAAAATTGTGTAGGCAGTGTGCCGCCACCCTTAATGATTATAAGAAGACACAGTAGAATTGTCAGGATTCTTTAGTCACTCTTTGGTTCTTTATAATTATATATAATATATATATATATGACAGTACTTGGGAAAGGGGACTAATTACGTAAAATCAAAAATGTACAGTAGAGCCCAAACACCAACCAAAAATTTTTTTTTTTGGTTTTCTTTTTATTGGCCCACAGGTATCTCCTACCCTTTAGCTACACTGACACCAAATTTGAGTGGCTGAAACCGTTGTTAAAGGTCCGAGCGCCCCGTTTAAACACAGTCACCTTTTACTCTTTATTTTGACCTTCCGTGCGTGCACGGAAATCCAACCTGCGAGTAATTGAAAATCGTGGGCGAATTCAATTTGTTGCCTAGCAACAAATTACCCCTACCTCGGATAATCACGGGTAAATTCTTATAAGTTTTTGTTATAGCATTGCAGCAACAGAATAGAAATAATAAATGTGAATAATCAAGCTGTATAGGTTGATGTTGCTATTTATGGAGTCTTGTAGTTGGAGTCTGCAGACCTGGAGACTCCTGGGACTATTTTTGTGAAGACACTAGAAGAATCAGCAAGTCTCTGACTGCACAAAGGTTTCAGTGATGATGACTTCTGTCACACTGCATCAAGAGAAGGCAACACATTTTGAAAGTCCATCATTTTTGTTCATTGATTTAAAGAGATTCCTAGTGTTCATTTGTTCCAAAACAGGCAACAAGCTGGCTGCAAGACAAATATAATCCTAAACTTAGCTAGCCAGTGAACTAACAAACCAAGCTAGTTGATCATTTCTAAAAGAGTGACTGTATTATAGTTACCATGACTTACTGTAACTATCAAACTGTTGGAAACAGAAAAAAAAAGAAGCACAAAACGGCGTGCAAAATTATGTCTATACGCATCCAGTGCTATTTAAAGACATACCTGTCTAGTACTCTTACACAATGTAGGGTCTAAACTGAGTAAGGCCTCCCCCATCAATGAAGTAAGCAACCCCAACTATAACTTACTGCCGTTCAGCTGATCGCCACCATTTTCCAAGCATAAGTAACAGTCTTACGTAACCACGTAACGCGAAGTTCCGGTTAGATTACGGAATTCAACGTTAACTCCGCGAGAAATTGAATAACAAGATTTAATTGCAGTTTTCTCGAAATAGCTGTGCTCAAGTTGGTCAGATTGCCGCTCGTATATTTAGTGAACCAAGCAGCGCCTGCCTATAAACTTGGTATCAAAATACTCCATAAGAAGTGCTCTACACAGTGGTATGAATAACTCATTTTTCAATTTTTAACGCAATTGGTCCCTTTTCCCAAGTACTGTCACATATATATTCTATGTTAGGTATCTACACTATGTGTATTTTTATGTAAGTGATACTTCAAATGACTAAACTTATTAACCCTAGTACCAACAACTGATGATGAAGATATCTAGTTTAGAATAAGCCTCTTATTACCATCATAATATGACTAGATATTTCACTAGATATTAAAGTATACTTCATGTCTCTATGCTAATGTTAGACTTGCCACCAGAACCTGTGGTTGTTTAATCATACAATGTAATACCGCCCGAAACCCAATCCCAAGTACCCTCTGCTATCTATCTATTCACGCGAGGCTAGCTCTCTATTTGTACGTGAACCAATTAACTTTCCCACCAAAAATCTACCAGTTACCGCGAACTAATTATATTTATAAATTGGGAATGAATAATTTGTTTGTATATCCCAGGTAAATAGCTATGAAATAAACAAAACATAGGAATCATAGACTTTGTGTATGTGTAATTGTTATTATGTATTCAGTATTAAAATTGTCAGTAGTATGTAAACAGTAACCATGGCAACACTATTGTTGTTGTTTTTATAGTTATTAAATGAACACAGCGTGCAAGTAACATAAACAATATCCTTTACATAAAATATTAACAATATGGACTTGAGTAATGATATATAAATTTACTACAGATAATGTATTTGTTTATTATTTAGACATTCCCACTAGAACTAGACTGGAGGCGTGGTCCTGACATGCCAGTGGCTATGAGTTACTACATCCAATCAATAGAGATAAAGGATACAGTGTATGCTGGAGGAGGAAAGACTGTCAGAGATGAGGATGAGTACATAGTGATGGCCTACAACACGCAGTCCTGCCAGTGGCACACTCTACCTCCATACAGTACCTGGGGGTTTGCTATGACTACCATCAACAACAAACTAGTTGTGGTGGGAGGAATAAATAGAGATGACTTTTATAGTAGGGAGCTAGGAGAGTGGCAGCCTGACAGCAACCAGTGGATACACCCCTTCCCTCCTATGTCTACACCTCGCTGGTTGCCTTCAGCTACTTCATATAAACATTGGCTGGTGGTGGCTGGTGGTTGCCATGGAGTTTGTTTACAAACTGTTGAGGTACTTGATGTATCCAACATGCAGTGGTCCACTGGACCATCTACACCAACACCATGGATAGGGATGAAGTCTACTACAATAGGAGACACCTGGTACCTCATGGGGGGATTGTGTGAGAAACTGACGCAGAGTAGTCCTGATGTCTATAGTGTATCTCTGGAGGCTCTTGTTTCACACTCCTCATCAGACAGTTCCAACATATGCAACAAACTACCTTCACTCAACTATACACATTCCCGTCCACTCAACATTGGAGGGTCTCTACTGGCAGTCGGTGGTAGGGACATGAAGAGTAAGAAGCCAGTGTCCACCATCCAGCGCTATGTCCCTGAGACTAATACCTGGGTCCAGGCCGGACAACTACCACATGCAGTAGGTGACTGTACTTGTATCATAACATCAGATAAGGTCCATGTTATGGGAGGATATGATGGGAATAGCAAACTTAAGAAACTGTTTACTTCTACTATTCACTAATTAATATCTTTGTTTTTATGGAATTGTTTGTACAAGTTAGCTATTATAATTTTAATAATGGTTTCCATGGTTACTGTTTATATGTTTTCAAAATAATAAAAGTAAATAATTGTTATTGAATTATTGCAGAAGTTAGTTACAATGTATGCAGTGGGTGTAACTGTGTAGCTAATGATATAATACTCATTATCATATTATTATTTTACTTTATAGTAACAGTTGTTGGGATATAGTTTTTACTGTGAGTTTACTATGAGTTACATTGAATACAATCATTATATATCATCATTAAACTAACACACACACATACACGTATATTCATTACAAGATGACCTTTATTCACCTCACTGCATTCAGTTTTACTACAAGTTACTTGTGCGGTTCTTCCCTGTCTTGTGAGGAGTTGTTAGTGTCCCAATATCCCAACCTGCCAACCAGGCGTTCACACACTGGAACTATAAGGATGTGACAATTGTCCACCAAATCCATAAATCTAGTCTAGTCTAATCAGCTATAGTAACTATAAACTAAGCTAAACTACCTATAAACTACAGCTGACTAATTATTAATTGAATCTTGAAATTGAGAATTAAACATTTCCAGATGAGTATATATGCACACAAGAGTGATAAAATAACAGTGGGTGTGGTGTAGTATTATATATGTAAATATTTTGTCTCCCTCCCTTGGCCAGGCTAGGAGGCTCGGATAACACCTGTAGTAGTTTGGATTACTTTACACTTAGGAGTATATGCTAATATTAATCAGTATACTTACAGAAACAAAAAACAACATCAACAACAAACAAAACACAACAACCATAACTGTGGTGTATGAATTAGAATTAATAAATATGATCAAAACTGGTGAAAAAATGAATAGAAGAAGAAAACAATAGAAGAAAAACTGCCACACATTGTGTATTTCTTTGCTGTTGTTGTCTCATTGGGTCTTACTTTGGTAGTTACTGTTTGTAGCTCCATCATACCATTCATGGAACTCTGTTTTCTAAGTTTGTTTGATGGGTGCTGCTCACTGAGACTCTGGTGGGGCTTAGAGAGATGGTTACTCCTTGTACTTCCACACTCCAGGGCATGCTGCCCACAACCCAGTGATAACAGTTTAATATAGCCTTCACTCTGTGCCTAGCAACAGAGCTTACACATAAAACAAACAACACTATGTTTAGATGTCACTATGTAATTGTTTGCTACTCTCTCTCTCTCTGTAGCAGTTGCGTCCACTCATGAAAATGTTTCATTGACTTCCAATCTAATGCATGGAGAAAGAAATATATTGTACAAGCTAGACAAAATATGCGTAAAAAATTGTCATTAGTGAGTCTGGAGCTAAGCCAATGGTCAAACTCACAACAGTCTTTTATAATCAATCATTCAGTAAAGACAATAACTGAAAATTTGACAATACATAGCATCACTTAATAAAGTTGAAAAGAATAGAAAAGAAATAGCTACTTGGCACTTTCCATTCAATAATTCTGCCAAATGCAGTCAGCATAGCTAGACTCCAATTTTTTTTAATCAACTACAGGAACCATACCTCCCACCCACTCCGTCCCTATCTCAAACAATACCAGTTTCATCAGCAAAAAAGATTATGGCTAAAAGTAGTGCAAGTGATTATTGGCTGTGACAGACATGATCAGACTGTCTCCTAGAGATCATCACAACAAGCCATTCTTAACCTTGTCAACCATTCACGATTACAGTAAAACCTCCGAACAACAACCAGTCTAGGGGACAGATCGTTTGACCTTTGTTGAGAGAGTTGCCTCTCTTCGGCGGTTTTTAGAGTATTATGCCAAGCAACAATGATAATCCATATAATATAATAGAAATAGACCAATAAATGATTTATTGAGGTGAAAAATAGTCAATAATAGTGATCTCAGTGTTAGCGATTTTCTTGCAGATTGCAGATTTTGCTCGCCAAACCTGAACCTTCCAATGTCAGAGACAAGAGTGTTGTAGCAGTCTTCAAAGATGGATCAATTGTTGGACATGTCTGCATTAACGCTGCTCCAATTCAGTACCAGTTTTTAAGAAGAGAAGTCAACAAGGCTTTTGTTGAAATTAAGGGTGAAAAGTGAACAGAGGTGGCGGCTATGGACTGGAAATACCGTGTGTTTATCGTTTATACAGTAGGCCACGGTTATACAAAAATTGAAAGATACTCTTGAACCACTGATCGCTGCTGGACATTTGTAACTAGCTAATATTATATATAATATGTAGCTATAATTTTATTATTGTGACCGCTCTAGGATAATTAACCCTGGCCGTTGTTAAGAATTCGGGGGAGGCCGTTCATCGGAGGCTATGAAACTATTGGAACTGTACTGTAAACGTTTTGTTCCACGAAAATCTACCGCTGTGGAGAGGCTGACCGTTCTTCGGGAGCCCGTTGTTGAGAGAATTCACTGTATATCATCACTACTAAACACTTGTCATGTTCTATTGATTCACACTGAATGTTGAATATTTATGTCCATGTATGTGCAAATTTTACTTCTGGGCTACAAACAGTGAACAAATAAAAATGAACAGTGCTACACTTCTGTAGCAAAGTCGATATTATTATCTGTAATAAATACTGATATCACTTTACTATAGTAGTTCCTTTGAAAGGCAATATTGCTCTGATTTAAAAAATATTAGGGTGCCAATGTTAAGGCTGCTTTTGTCTCCCCTGAAACTAGTTTTTCCCATTAAAATTAATAATGATATTCATGGTTACATTTGTCACAAAATTATTATCAACTTTACGAAAATGAGAAATCCCACTGAAATTTCAAAAAAAAAGTTGATTAGACTCCTCTCAAGTTTAGGTACACTAAAACCCAATGGGTACATGTTCGTCAGTCTGGAGCCATAACTTTCTAATTGGAAGGAAAAAAATAAGAGAAGACAGCTGCACTAAGTTTTGTTTTGGTCCTTAATAAGCCAAGCTCTGTAGAGGTTGCTGACAATGAAGGTGATGCATCTGAACTAGCCTGATTTAACAACTGCTAGTCTTCCCAACCTGTTCATTTTGGATCTGTAATATAACTGTAGAGATTACTTGTCATGGTGTAAAGCTTCTAAAGTAGTATGAGCATGGGAGAATATTGGGGTGTGTGGCCCCCTTGAGAATTATTGTAGTGGCTATTGGCCGCCACCTCCTACTCCACTGTGAATGAAATAATGGTGGCCTGCTTCAAACTTGGAAGCTGATCAATACAAAATTAATGCATCGTAGAATTAAAAAAAAGAAAAGAATATTACCTTTACTAAATGCCAAAGCAATCACACACTGTGAGTACATGTGAGCTAGGTGGTATTAAAGTTACATATTGGGTGAAAATAGATGTCAATAAAATGATAATAATTCTGCAAAAGCTGCAAAGCAAAATTTTAGCTTGTTGGCACGTAAATAGGATACTTTGCGAGGCTTGCGACAAGTTAAAAAACTGGGACAGTCTTAGAGACTCCAGCAAGAAATAGAAGAAACTATACAGTGACTCTCACAAGGTATTTACTGTACACATTCTAACAGTTATTGAAAGACTCATCTCTTATAAATAACAATAATTATAATAATATCACTATACTAACATGTAAATATGAATTGCTTAACATGTCAACTAGTAACTTACATATCTTTAGACTGCAATGTATCTTGTATGTCTACTTACTGTAACTTGGCTGGCAGGAATGACTATGATCTCTTGAGTAGAATGACCTATAAGCTAGCATCACTATAATTACCTGCAAATACTATTACTCACACAATAATACACACAAACATCACTCACAAACTCCCTATCTTACACACACACACAATATTCTCCCTTCAAAAATTAAAATTAGTTATAAAGTTTTTTTTTACCAGTAATTAGAAACGATTGTGGGGCCGCCCTCCAAGGGGTTGGGTGATATCCCCAGAGAACAGGAGAGAAGAGTCAAGAGAAGAGAAAAGAAGAAGTCAGAGAACATTTGAGAACTAGAATTGTGTGTATCAGTAGTTGGATGTCATGTCATAATAGTGTATCAGTTGTTGTAGGTCAAGTCATGGTTTATTGTAGTTTCAGTTGAGTTTTATGTCAGCCGTATCCAGTCGGTAAAGTACCTCCCGGATGCGGGTTCGTGAGCATGCGTAGTCCAGAACTTAAAGGGGCTGCGTATTGTACATTGTGTCAGTTCAGTCTTAGTTTAAGAATTAATCCTTTTAAAAGTTTATACGAGTGTCTGTCACGGATCAGCTTAGCTGTACCCTGGGCCTCGGTGAGCTACTGGACTCTGGTGGCAGTGATACCATCCCATCAGTTCGACGGGTCTCGATTCGTGAAGTGTCTGCGTTTCCAATTGAGCTTTCGGGATAACCTCCTTTCTGTCTGCCTACCGCGGAAGGTACGGGGATTAAAACCCCAAGCAACCCCACAACGATCTTGCCCCCTGCCCACTCCTTTCGCACAAAATAACCCGTCAACTGTTATTCAATTTCCATGCTGTGATTGTTTCATCCTTATTAGGAATCATCAGTATGCTATAATCATTATGAAGTCATGGATGATGGATTACTATAATAAACCATTCAATATGTAGCAGACTGTTACATACAAGATAAGACACACCCATGACTTGACTTAATGATAAACATAGACAATCACTTGTGTGTGTATTATTATGGTGATGTCCAGCTTTTCTCATCTGTTATATACTCATTCTTCATGATGTCAAGTAGTAAAGTTTAGAACCATATAGTCAAGTTGATTTGGGGGAAAAATTTTAAGGTTTTGTTACTGACTGGACAAAACCTTACTATTCTGCACTGTGACTCCTTATAGACTATTAAACCTTTTCAGAAGGGGTGCCAAAAAAATCATCATGACTACTGTTTTACTAGGCATCAAACCAAACTAACTTTTAGTCAATGAATTTACGATATGCGCGAATTTTTTACTTTCGTGAACAATGTATTTGCAGGTGTGAAATTAAAATCTGCGAAAATAAAATTTGTTGAAAGACCTTCAATGTTTACCAGCTAATGTAAAACTCAGTGATGATGGAAATACTGAAATCTTTATGACCAACAAAGCTAAGTGGCACAAGTCATGCCACCTAAAGTTTGCTTTTTAAGTAAGAAAAGAGAACTGAACGATGAAGAGGGGCAGAAAATATCTAAATGACAAAAAACTGGAACTACCAGTGTGCAAAACTGCATATTTTGTTCTGAGGTAGCTGGTAAACTTCATAACTGTTCCACTATGAATCTGGACCATGAGTTGAGAAGAATGGCAGAAGATAACTACAGGATATGTCCTTGCTGGCTAAAATTGGTGGGAGTGACTTAATAGGCATAGAGGCTAAGTATCACTTTAAATGCCTTTCAGCATACAGAAATATATACCGAAGCTCACAGAGAGCCAAGAAAGATTGTACTGTGGACAGATTCAGTAGCAATCTTAAGTCAAAAATTTTTGTACAATGTGGGCAACACATTTATAAACCAAGATTGAAGCAGCATTTATTTACCCATTATAGTCAGAGATGTCAGGAGCAATCTGATGGTAAAGCTACCTTACTTGTTCCTATTGGATATGATTATATATTTGGTGAATTAAGATGTGAAAATGTCAATAATTCTTCAAATGTGACATAGTTTCATCTTGCTGACATTTTTTCCGTGACAAATGGGATACTTTCCGGGACTTGCAAAACGTTTAAAATCTGGTACAGTCTTAGAGACTCCAGGATAAACTATACAGTGACTCTCACAAGGTGCTTACTGTACATACACTCTAACAGTTACTGAACAACTCATCATTTATAAACAACAATAATATATCACTATTAACATGTAAACATGAATTACTATAACATGTCAAAAACACAACAACCAGTAACTTTCACATCTTTAGACTGTATGTGCATCTTGTACGTCGGCTCACTGTAACTTTGCTGGCTGGAATGACTCCAGTGGCAAGATGATCACTAGAAAAGAATGTCCTATGTATAAGTCCTCACCCAAGGACTCATACAAATATCACTCACAAACTCACTTCTTTACACACACAGACTACCCTCCCATCAATAATTTAATGATAAAACTTTTAATATGTAAAAAATAAAAGTTTGTACTATAATTTGAATCAATCTCTCCTGCCCCCAGTTCAGCTCCTCTACAAAGTAAATTGTAATTATACTTCCATGCTGTGATTGTTTCATCCTTATTAGGAATCATCAGTATGTTCTAATCGTTATTAAGTCAGAGATGATGGATTACTATAATAACCCATGCAATAATGTAGGAGACTATTACATACTAGACCAGACACACCCATGACTTGACTTAATGATAGACATAGACAATCACTTGTGTATGCATTTTATGGTGATGTCCAGCTTTTCTCATCTGTTATATGCTCATCATTCATGATGTCGAGTAATAAAGTTCAGTACCTTAAGATGATGATTGTACTTGATTTAGAAGACATTTCACTAGAAATCGTGCTCCCTTGACTTTGACCAGGTAGCAGGAGAAGTAGAAAACCTACCCAGTACATCGCTTAAGGTGATTATAGACGGTCAATTTGAAATTTCCCTGAAAATGCCACGTTAACTTTGGCAATTTTTTTGATAGTCTTGCAGCTTCACTGTCCCTCCACAAGGTCATCAAACCATGACATGAACTGTGATGAAGGAGGATGAAATTTCTTGCTACTTAGTATGTGATTCCTACAGCATGAATCTGCTTGGACAGCCATACAGCAGCAAGTGGAACACACTGTGTGCTTGCAGGATATCTACTGGCTGAAATACTACCAGGCAGTAAAGAATACAACGAATTTTTGGCACTTAGGTAACAACAAAAACTGGTATTTGATTATCCTACAGTGGATTTGGTGGTGCTATAGACTGAATGTATTTCATCACTCATTCTTATGTTTCACCTGCAGGTCTTCCTCTGCCAATTGTTGTTGTTGTTTTCAAATTGCACCCTCCACCCTTGGCTTTCATTTGGAAATATAAGCACATGTTAGAAAGTTTCAATAAAATTGCATCAATTCAGTCTGGTCAATATCTAGATATTTGTTATTTACATCATTTAATTGATTTTGTTTACTTACAATATTTGATAGAGATAAGATAATGAGGTAGGGAAGGGGTGGGGAGAGAGAGAGAGGTGATTTGATTGATATATGGGATGGTGAGATTAACTGACTACTGTATGGTTGTAAGAATTTTGCTGTGGGCCCTATGGTCTGACATACTATTTACATGTAGGATACTGAAGTTGATGTTTTTCCTTTCAACAATATTATTACACCTACTTTGCAGATTTGATGTTTGAAACACTGTTTGACACAGAGTAAACCACCCATAAAGATGCTTATCTTAACCAATGTGACCACCTTGTGGTTGACCTTTGATGTATAGGTGATGTGCAACAGTGGTCATGGCTGCTTGGGTTGCCCATTGGAATGAGAATGAACGAAACTGTACGTAGTTGTAGAAAGGGTGTGAAAAAGAGACAATAAACTATTGAGTGAAAGAAGGCTGAGAAAGAGATTGTGAATAAAACTGTACCTAACAGCTCTGGTTCGAATTGTTTCTAGACTTGTATTAATCCAATGTTTTTGTGGGGCAACCCATTTAAGTAACAAGGAGTGAACATGGAAACCAGACAGTGAACATGGAAACCAGACAGTGAACATGGAAACCAGACAGTGAACATGGAAACCAGACAGTGAACATGGAAACCAGACAGTGAACATGGAAACCAGACAGTGAACATGGAAAACAGACAGTGAACATGGAAACCAGACAGTGAACATGGAAACCAGACAGTGAACATGGAAACCAGACAGTGAACATGGAAACCAGACAGTGAACATGGAAACCAGACAGTGAACATGGAAACCAGACAGTGAACATGGAAACCAGACAGTGAACATGGAAACCAGACAGTGAACATGGAAACCAGACAGTGAACATGGAAACCAGACAGTGAACATGGAAACCAGACAGTGAACATGGAAACCAGACAGTGAACATGGAAACTAGACAGTGAACATGGAAACCAGACAGTGAACATGGAAACCAGACAGTGAACATGGAAACTAGACAGTGAACATGGAAACTAGACAGTGAACATGGAAACCAAGACAGTGAACATGGAAACCAGACAGTGAACATGGAAACTAGACAGTGAACATGGAAACCAAGACAGTGAACATGGAAACCAGACAGTGAACATGGAAACCAGACAGTGAACATGGAAACCAGACAGTGAACATGGAAACCAGACAGTGAACATGGAAACCAGACAGTGAACATGGCAACCAGACAGTGAACATGGAAGGAAGCCAAGACAGTGAACATGGACGCCAGACAGTGAATGGAAACCAGGACAGGAAAATGAAACCAGACAGTGAACATGGAGGAAACCAGACAGTTGAACATGGAAGCCAAGACAGTGAACATGGAAGCCAGACAGTGAACGTGGAAAGACGTGAACATGGAAAACCAGACAGTGAACATGGAAACCACAGACAGTGAACATGGAAACCAGGACAGTGAACATGGAAAAACCAGACAGTGAACATTGGAACCAGACAGGAACTGGAAAACGAGAAAGTTAACATGGAGGAAACAGACAAGTGAACTGGAAACCAGACAGTGAACAGGAAAACCAGAAGGAAAATGGAAACCAGACAGTGAAATGGGAAACCAGACAGTGGAACATGGGAAACCAGACAGTGAAACATGGAAACAGACAGTGAACATGGAAACCCAGACAGTGAACATGGAAGCCAAGACAGTGGAAATGGAAGCCAGTGACAGGTGAACATGGAAACAGACAGTGAACATGGAAGCCAACAGTGAACATGGAGAAACCAGACAGGAACATGGAAACCAGACAGTGAACATGGAAACCAGGACAGTGAACATGGAAACCAGGACAGTGAACTGGAGGTGGAAACCAGACAGTGAACATGGAAACTAGACAGTGAACATGGAAACCAGACAGTGAACATGGAAACCAGACAGTGAACATGGAAACCAGACAGTGAACATGGAAACCAGACAGTGAACATGGAAACTAGACAGTGAACATGGAAACCAGACAGTGAACATGGAAACCTGACAGTGAACATGGAAACCAGACAGTGAACATGGAAACCAGACAGTGAACATGGAAACCAGACAGTGAACATGGAAACTAGACAGTGAACATGGAAACTAGACAGTGAACATGGAAACCAGACAGTGAACATGGAAACTAGACAGTGAACATGGAAACTAGACAGTGAACATGGAAACTAGACAGTGAACATGGAGGAAACCAGACAGTGAACATGGAAAAAAAAAACAGACAGTTGAACATGGAAACCAGACAGTGAACATGGAAACCAGGACAGTGAACATGGATGGAAACCAGACAGCTGAACATGGAGGAAACAGACAGGAACATGGAAACCAGACAGTGAAACATGGGAAACCAGACAGTGAACATTGGAACCAGACAGTGAACCATGGAGGAGGAAGGAACCAGACAGTGTGAACATGGAACCAGAAAGTGAACATGGAACCCAGACCAGTGAACAGGAACCAGACAGTGAAAATGGAAACCCGGACAGTGAAACATGGAAACCAGACGGAACATGGAACCCAAGAACAGTGAACATGGGAAACCAGAACGTGAACATGGAAACCAGACAGTGAACATGGAAACCAGACGTGAAATGGAAACCAGACAGTGAACATTGAGGAAACAGACAGTGAAACATGGAAACCTGACAGTGAACATGGAAAACCAGACAGTCGAACACTGGAAACCAGACAGTGAACATGGAAACCAGACAGTGAATGGAAAAACCAAGGACAGTGAACAGGAAACCAGACAGTGAAATGGAAACGACAGTGGAACATGGACACCAGAAGTGAACCATGGAAACAAGACAGTGAAACATGGAAAACCAGACAGTGAACATGGAAACCAGACAGTGAACATGGAAAAACGACAGTGAACTGGAAAACAGACAGTGAAACATTGGAAACAGACAGGGAAACATGGAAAGCCAGAACGTGAACATGGAAACCAGACAGTGAACATGGAAACCAGACAGTGAACATGGAAACCAGACAGTGAACATGGAAACCAGACAGGGAACATGGAAACCAGACAGTGAACATGGAAACCAGACAGTGAACATGGAAACTAGACAGTGAACATGGAAACCAGACAGTGAACATGGAAACCAGACAGTGAACATGGAAACCAGACAGTGAACATGGAAACCAGACAGTGAACATGGAAACCAGACAGTGAACATGGAAACCAGACAGTGAACATGGAAACCAGACAGTGAACATGGAAACCAGACAGTGAACATGGAAACCAGACAGTGAACATGGAAACCAGACAGTGAACATGGAAACCAGACAGTGAACATGGAAACCAGACAGTGAACATGGAAACCTGACAGTGAACATGGAAACCAGACAGTGAACATGGAAACCAGACAGTGAACATGGAAACCAGACAGTGAACATGGAAACTAGACAGTGAACATGGAAACCAGACAGTGAACATGGAAACCAGACAGTGAACATGGAAACCAGACAGTGAACATGGAAACCAGACAGTGAACATGGAAACCAGACAATGAACATGGAAACCAGACAGTGAACATGGAAACCAGACAGTGAACATGGAAACCAGACAGTGAACATGGAAACCAAGACAGTGAACATGGAAACCAGACAGTGAACATGGAAACCAAGACAGTGAACATGGAAACCAAGACAGTGAACATGGAAACCAGACAGTGAACATGGAAACCAGACAGTGAACATGGAAACCAGACAGTGAACATGGAAACCAGACAGTGAACATGGAAACCAGACAGTGAACATGGAAACCAGACAGTGAACATGGAAACTAGACAGTGAACATGGAAACCAGACAGTGAACATGGAAACCAGACAGTGAACATGGAAACCAGACAGTGAACATGGAAACCAGACAGTGAACATGGAAACCAGACAGTGAACATGGAAACCAGACAGGGAACATGGAAACCAAGACTGTGAACATGGAAGCCAAGACAATTGTGGGGATCTGTCCCACACATAAAACTATTTTTAATCCATGAGAAACTTATTCTTAATTTGCACTGTGCACATTCCTATTGGTCATTTGGAAATTGCTCATGGCAGCTACCTCAGGGTATAAATAGCAGCTGCCTTAGAGATTATTTAGATAAACCTTAGCAACTATTTTGTGTAAACTTAATAACTTTGTGGTTAGTTATTATATCATTTGTGGTTCTATGATATCTTGATGTTATTTAATGTATTATTCTGATTGATATTTAACTAAACTATCTGTTGAAGAATTAGACACAATTAATGAAGTATTACAGGATTAACTTTTAAAGAAGGATTGGACTAAAACCTTCACAACAGTGAGCATGGAAACCAGAACACAGCAAGTCTAGGTATTGAGCACTTAAACATGAATCATTCATTCATTCTTTTGTGTCACCTCATCCTCATGTAGGAAGGCAGCCAGAGACCATTTAAAGCTATTCATTTTGTCATTTCTCTTGGGAATTCTTTTCTATGAAAACTTTGGTTGCTATAAAGAGTTGGTTGATCTAAAGTACATTAGTATGAAGCTTACCTTAACCAGCCCTCAAGGCAGCAATCCAAGAGTTCCACTGGTGGCAGGGAAACCTACTCAAGGGAACGGGAGAGCTAGCCCAAGTCTTCAGACGCGCTACAGTTATCCTGGCCCCTCAGTATTCCTCACTGTAAATTTGTCAGGGTGTCACCACTATAAAAACAACAACAAAAAACAAACAAACAACAAACAAACAAAACAAACAAAAGTAATTTTAAAAGTATGATCCACATAGAGCCAACAATTTCTTAGTGGTTCTATAAAAATGAAACTATGATTTTGAACAGTGATAACCATGGTAACCAAGAATTTATAGATACAAAAACAGTTCTATGCTCAAAGCCCGATGACAACAAATATTTTCTTTCAACACCATAAAAGTCATTTTCAAATGTCAAAATTTTCACTAATAGTAATATTGTTTTAAAGTTTTTTCTTGCTGGTTATAGTTCATCTTATGCCAATTTTATTTTTTATACCAATCAATTCATTTTTAATGCCAACATGTTTCAGCAGACTGCTTCTGCCATCATCAGGGCTGATTTATAAAAATCAAAAAACAAAAATGCTATAATTAGCCTAAGGGTGATGCTTGACAAAATGTAATATATTATTGCCTAAGGTTGATTCTTGTTTATTTATGTGAGTGGCCTCTAGCTGCTCTCAATACTAAAGGGGAAAGCTCCATTCCCAAGTCCCTATTCATTGTTAAATTGTTGGGTGACATATTTATGTAGACGGCTTCTTTTACTTTTCTCTCAACCATGCCTTGTGAAAAATCCAAAAGTTTTACTTGATTCCAATGAATTACATGACTCCCTTCTTGCCATACATGTTCTGCCAGTGGTGATTTGGTGAAATATCCATGTTCACAGGCTGATTTATGTTCTTTAATTCTAATGCCTAGCGCTCTTTCTGATTCACCTATATAGAAATCTCCACATTCACACATGATTTTGTAAACAGCTCCTACTTTGTTTCTCATTTAAAGTAGGATCTTTATCATTTGTGAGAAGATTTGACAAAGTGGTTTTTGTTTTGAAAGAAGTCCTTATTCCATAATCCCAGAGTATTTTTCTTATTCTCTCACTCATTGTTGAAACATATGGAATAATTGCTGTCGCTACTGGATCTTCATTGAGGATAGTTGTGTCAACCTGCTTCTTTATCTTCTTTAGCTCATGTTTCACTTTATCCACAATACTTCTAGGATAACCATTCATTGATAAAACACTTCTAACATGGTCTATCTCATTCTTTAAGGAGGATTCACTCGATAGATTGTAAGCTCTTCTAACTAAACATTTTACAATACTTTTCTTCACATGTGGGGCATGGTTGGATTGGTAAGATATATACCTATCTGTGTGTGTTGATTTTCTGTGAACACTAGTCTTCATTGTGCAATCATCAAACCTGCTGACCAACACATCCAGAAAAGGTAAACTGCCGTTTGTTTCTACTTCAGAAGTTAATTGGATAGAAGGAAATAGTGAGTTTAGAAAAAGAAGTGATTCATCCAAAAACTCACTTTTAATGATGCAAAAAATATCGTCAACATATCTTTTCCAAAATCTGAATCTTGTGTCCAATGCTGTCTCTTCAAAATGTTCCATAAATAGGTTTGCTACTATTGGTGACACTGGTGAACCCATAGCTGCTCCATTCTGCTGTTTATATTACTCCTTGTTAAACACAAAATATGTTGTCCTTAGGCAGACTTCTAGTAAATTTGTTATTTGTTCAGCATTCAGTGTTGTTCTATCATCCAAATTTTCATCTTTCACCAATTTATCTTTAATGACATCCAGTGCTTCAGCTAATGGAACATTTGTAAAAAGAGATTTCACATCAAAACTCACCATAATTTCATCAAAACCAATAGTTTCTTCAGAAATCATCAATTTGAAATGAGACGAATTCTTTACATAAGAATTTGTCTTGCCTGCTAATGGAGAAATGATACATGCAATGAACTTTGATAGCGAAAATGTTGGAGAAGTTATCGCTGAAACAATAGGTCTTAGTGGAAAGTCTGGTTGATGCACTTCTGGCAAACCATAAAATTTAGGAACAAAACAATTTGTAGGTTTGAGCTTATTGAACATGGCCATGTTTATGTGTTTGGCTGCTTTCAAATCTTTGAGCAAATCTGTAATTCTTTTTTTCACTACTTGAGTTGGGTCTTTTTTTAGTTTTTTGTAAGTTGGTGGCTGAAGGAGCATATAACATTATTGTCCATATAATAATCACTTTTGTCTAGTACAACTGTATCAGCCCTGATGATGGCAGAAGCAGTCTGCTGAAACATGTTGGCATTAAAAATGAATTGTTTGGTATAAAAAATCTAATTGGTATAATAGTAATATTAACAAATATATTAATTATAATAACAATAATGACAATAATAACAACAATAATAATGTAATAATAATTTAAACCTCTATAACATTAATATTAATGATACTGTGCTGATGTAAAGCCAATCAGCAACTCATTCCTTTATTACTACAAACTAGTACATTGTAACTCTAACAGGCTATAGAATTCTGAGAAAAACCAGCCAGTCTGTGAGTTCCAAGAAGAAGTAGGGTGGTTAGATAACCATCACCAAATTTCACTCCTAGGAATTCCAATAGCCAGGGCTGAAAATCCTAAACTTTTGCTATCAGCACTTAGTAAATTTCATAATAAAGCTATTCCTGTAATTTGGAAGCTCTGTGCAGCCTGGCGCTGGTGCTACAGCAAAAAATAGACCAAGCGGTCAGCAAAACTAATACATTTTCAATGGGACACGGTGTGCAGTGATACCATCGGTGGGCGTGGTAGGATGTTACGTGATGTCATCATGCAAATCCCCTATTGAAATATGGCAGCTCTGAATCAATCTTTACACTGAGCATTTTTTTTCCTTTCATGTATTTTTTCTTCACCTTGTTTTCTTTTGATTCTCTTAACATTGTATTTCCCATTTCCTCATTTGTTTTACTCTTTTTTTTTTTTAAGAACATCAAAGCAATAATAAATAGACATCAACAATAACATAGTGCAAGAACAACAATATATATTTTGACTGAAGGTGTAGATAGTGTGGAAACAAAGTGATGCTAGGATAAGGAACAATGTATGACTCAATAAGAAACTTGCTCTCTATGGTGGAGTTGGGTTACGTGGTGGAGTTTACTCATGAATATTCATACTTTTTATTTCTCCTAATTTTATCAACAAATTTTTATTTGTATTTCTCAGTTACAGTAATAAAATATTAAGGGCTACTTAAGCACAATCCTATCTCTATATACTTGATCCAGTGATAATAAAGGACCTAATCTAATATTTTCCTGGTAACTAGTCGGCAATTTACTCTCATAATAGCGCTCCTACCGCCCTTGCTAGGTATTATGCAACTAAATTATAAACATGTCTAGAGCCACACGTTGTTAGTCTAGCTCTAGCAGCCAAGAAAAAGTTCAAAATACCCTTTATAGGTGCCAGCAGTGACGCGAGCGGCTAAAATTCTGCTTTTTAGTTCTAAAAATATCCTGTCGTTGACACATACTATTTTAAACAATTCTTGGTGCATCCATAAATAGTAATTAATTAGTTCAAATAATATAATGCGAAGCTTTCAAATCCGTGTAAGTACCAGTTTTTATGGGCAACGCCCCCTAGCATCACGTCATAATCATGTGAGCAAATGATTTCTGTAGCCAGCAGTGTAGTTCGCCTTATGCTCAGGGAAGTTAATTAACGGAGTGAAGTTTTGTGTTGAAAATGCATACAGGTGAGTGTTTCTGGCTAGTCAAACTTCTCTTATGAAGACAGTGTTTCCATGTACCATTTTCATTCTAATAGCTAACAGATTACTTGTTCTTTGGAAGGAGATTATATTATAATAGCTAGGTAGTGTTTAATAGTTCTCAGGGTTCGCACCTTCGGTTAATATGCTTCATATTAACCTGGAATTTACTTGCTAAATAGTAGCTCCACTGTATTTATTTATTTGCTACAGTTACATAATTTTAAACCAATTAGCTAATAATTAATGTTAACTCTGTAGATGGGAGTGTAACCTTGCCGCAGTGTGGGGTCAAATGATCACTGGTGGTGAACATAGCCGGCTGGAAGAGATGACGAGTGTCACCGGTATCCCAGTCATGACAAAGAAATGCTTTACAGGTGAGATGTGGGGACGTGCACTAAACGAGGCAATGGTGGAAGCTGGAAGAATGGGGAGGGATATTGCAATACAGAATAATAGCTTCTGTGAGGGTGTACAAGCTATTACAGTAATAGTTGATGGGGGGTGGAGCAAACGGTCACACAAGCATTCATATAATGCAAAATCTGGAGTGGCCATAATTATTGGAAAGGAGACCGGGAAATTGCTGTACATTGGAGTCCGTAACAAGTTCTGCCAGGCTTGTACGTTGCATATTCCTCAAGACCAGCATGCATGTTACAAAAACTGGAATGCATCTTCATCGGAGATGGAAACTGATATTCTTTTAGAGGGTTTTACAAACGCTGAACGAATGCATGGTATCCGTTTCACAAAGTTCATAGGTGATGGTGATAGTTCCGTCCACCCAAATGTACCAGCTGGCTGGGGACATTACATACAAAAGCTTGAGTGTGCTACCCACACTTGTAAATGCTATCGAGGAGCACTGGAACAGCTAGTAAAGGACAAGCCTTCTTATAAAGGAATTGGTGGACTTACCTTGAAAATGAGAAAGCGACTAGTCAGCGCAGCCCGATGCGCCATTAAACTGAGAAGTAAAGAGTCTGATAGAGTGAAGGCACTCTCACTTTTGAAGAAGGATCTCATTAATGGCCCAAGACATTGCTTTGGGATTCATACTCACTGTAGCCCAGATTTATGTACTAAAGTTACTACTCATTCAGTGTCCTGTGGCCAAACCAGTGATGCTGCACCACAAACTACTAATTGTGACCTGTCTGAGTCGAATGCATCATCTGGAGACAGAGAGTGTATAAATAATGATGAGGATCTTGAAGGTAAATAATAATAATAATTATTATTATAATTATGAAACTACTACTACTACTACTACTACTACTAATAATAATAACATTAATAACAATTAAGCTTATAGTAAATGAGAAACTGTTTAAAAAGAACAACTTGTTAACTTCTTATTTTACAGAATGGAATAGCTTTTATTTGTATTAGTCTTAGTTTTATATTCGATAACCTTGATTTATTGTGTATTATCGTGCTCTAGAGACTTATATATTATCAAAACATGACTTTTTTTTTATAATTATTAACTTTCCATAGTAGAAAATTTTGCCTTATAGACTTCATAAAAATATTTGTAATATTGAAGAAATATAATTATTATATTATTTAATTTTAGTGATTGCTACCAATCAAGAAGAGTTGTGGAGAGAAACTATGGCCGATGATGACCCGACAGTAAAGCAGGAGGTGTGGCAGGAGGTGCGGCAGGGTGGAAGTGAACCAATTGAAGTTAACCCTAAACTTTTCCATGATGTGCAAGTTGCACTCAGCAGGCTAGTTGGAAAGGCAGATCAGCCTCTAGGGAATTGTACCACCAACTTGGCTGAGTGTTGGATGCACATTCAGACAAAGTTTGATGGGGGTAAGTAATAAACAGGTCGCAGAGTGGCTCGTGGGAAGAAGATGCATGGGAGCAGGACTACAGCAACATCTGGGAAAAGATTGGGGTCCGAAGGTGTGGAAGCAAATGGCTGGAGCATCTCCTAACAAAGTGTATGAAAAAGTTGCAGAATGTTCTATAAATAGAGTAGGAAAAGATCGTAAAAGGAAAGCAACTGAGGAAGCGAAAGAGAGCAGAAGGAAGAGCAAGTATCAAGAACAGATGATACTACAGCAGCTCGCAGAGCATATAACAGGCATGATCAAGGAATTACACCTGAAGACATTTCTAGTGACATTCCTGAAGATCATTTGGTCGAGCTTATGCATGGTTTCTATAATACAAAGGTAGCAGTCACCAAAGAAAAGGCAATTCAAATTGAGCTAGCAACAAAAAATCAGGCTGATAATCAGCAGTGGATCTTGGAGCGCCGACGACGTGTAACTGCATCCAGAATAGGAAGCATTGTAAAAATGAAAAAAACAACTAAAAAGAGCAAAAAAGTAGAAGAATTGCTTTACAGCACTTTCAGGGGTAACGCAGCAACACGATATGGCTCAGCAAAAGAAACAGAGAGTATTGAAGAATACATTACTTTTCAAAGAATGAGAGGTCACGACAAGTTATGTGTATCCAAGTGTGGATTTATAGTTTCAACTGCTAATCCATGGCTAGGTGCTAATCCATGGCTAGGTGCTAGCCCAGATGAATTCGTGTATGACCCTGATGACACCTATCCACATGGTATAATTGAAATTAAAAATCCTTATCGTGATCGTGAGAATTCATTAGCAGACGCATGTAGTTCGTCTGGTTTTTGTTTGTAGAAAAAAAAATGATACATTGAAACTCAAAGTCAGGCACGCCTATTATTTTCAAATCCAATGCCAACTCTATTGTACTGATAGAAACTGGTGTGATTTTGTTATACAAACTAACAAAGATATTTATGCCGAACGAGTTCAAAGAAACCCTGAATGGTGGCAGCAACATCTGAAAACAGCAAAAGTATTTTATTATTCATCATTATTGGCAGAATTGGCTTGCCCAAGACATAGAAATGGAGACATACGAGAACATGTCTATTTCACACCATGAATTCTAAAACCAATTCATTCTAAAACAGTTGTCAATTGCAGATTCTGAATTCATTCTATTACATTACATGTACAGCTAGTATTACATAATATAACCACACCACTTAAAGTTGACCAAGTGAGAACCACAACCCCCTGCGTGGTTTTGAACTCAGCATGCACTAGATGTGTGGGTGAAACTATACCCCGTAACCTTAAGGTCTGGTTTGTGAGAATGTGACTAATTGGTTCAGTCTAATCAGACTACTGCATTAAATCTTATGTAATTCAATAGCTATTTATAAAATAATTTGTGCATCTAATGTTAACGAAGATGTAGCCCACGCATCACACTCGCCCAGGTAAAGGTCGGCAGAGGACCTGTGAGTACGGCGACCATGCGCTAAGCGGTCACACGTGAAGCAATGGCACCCGGGCACCAGTATATTAGTCCTGATAGCTAGCAGCTACCGATAGCCACTGTTCTCAGTGCTGGTAGCCCTAGCCTAGCAGCTACCTGACACTGCTAGTCTGCTGACACTGGCCCCCCCCCCCCCCCCCCCCC